>Ga0209172_10000682_pt1 | contig 88538 bp, 69 predicted proteins | sample LarsenN4metaG_FD_184113 | JGI IMG/M metagenome (GOLD analysis project Ga0209172, IMG submission 184113) | Hot spring sediment bacterial and archeal communities from British Columbia, Canada, to study Microbial Dark Matter (Phase II) - Larsen... ... | reverse complement strand
AAAAATATTCATTTTGAACAGCTATCAATGGCTGGAATACCCATTCTGCCGTTCATAAAATTGAGCGCACAAGCCTTTAGAGGCTCTGACTTCAGTACAAATGTTTCAAAATGAGAATTGCTGTTACCTGGGGGGAAACTTCCAATTTTGTTTCGGACAGCGAGAAAAAGAATCCATTTTGTAACAGTCGAAAGTAGAGGGTGAGAAGGGCAGTAACGGGAGAGGTGCAGAGGTCTGGAGGCGAGAGTTGGTTTCTCTGTTTGGATACTTGCTTCGACAGCGATTGAGCCAGGTGGATGGCACTTAACGGGCAACTTTGCTGACCACCCAAAGCACTAGACTCAGGCTCAGACTGATCAGCAGCATGGTTGTGATCGGCATATAGAAGCTAAAGCCAGGGCGCTCAACTTTAATATCGCCGGGGAGATTGCCGAGCCAGCCTAATTGATCGCCAAACGCCCACAACACCGCCCCAATGAGAACTAACAGGCCACCGATCGCCAGGATGAATTTACCAATACTTTCCATGCCCAATCACTCCTACTGTGATGAAGGATGCACACCTCCTCCTTAAGCTGAGCCTGTTAGTTAAGCCATTTGATCTGGCTAAGGGCGGATTTATTCAGGGCGATCGCGAGATTCTTTTATGGTGTCCACGGCATCAGTCAGCTTTCCTTTCAATTCAGTTGCCTTATTTTGCAGTGTGTCAGTCACTTTAGATAGCCCTTCTTTGGCCTGCTGCGAGGCACTTTGAGTCGTGTCTTGCACTTGAGCGGCTGCATCTCCTAAGCGATCCTTTACCTGCTCAGTAAGACTTTTGGCCTGCTCTGACACCACTTGGGCTTTTGCCTGCACAGAAGTTGCGGTATCAACCACCTTTTCTTTTGCTTGCTCAGTGATGCTGCGGCCACCCTGCACTGCGCTGGTCAGATCTTCTTTTGTGCGGCGGTAATCATCGCGAACAAATTCTTTCACTTGACCCAACTTTTGACTCAAGCCTCCGGCAAATTGCTCGGCTGTTTCGGCGGCATCAGCAGTAACCATCATTCGCTTGCTGCCGACGGTCAAGATTGCCCTCACAGGCAAGCTATAGATGCCATCTGTGATCCCGCGCCAGCCACTTGAGCTAAACAAGTAATCAGTCACTTCGCCTGTTTCCAGGTCGATCACAAAATCCTTGATAACCCCTGCTTGATTGCCTGCATCCGTCCACAGTTCATAACCGATCGCATTATCAATCGCCGTATCCGGCTTTTCAGGCGCAATCTCGTCGGTCACGCTGATAACAACACTTTCGCCACCAATTGCTGCGATTTGGTGCCATAAAAAAGCGTGTTTTTCTCTACCCAAAATCCCTGATTTGCAGGTCATCCCAATAATTCTGTGGGTGTCAGGCTTCAACCAAAGGTGATCAATACGCCCCAACTCTTCGGCATTGACCCGATTGAGCACTGGCTTACCCAGGAGATCGCTTTGCTTAATAAGGTTGGCAGAGGACATCGCATCACCTCAACTTAAGTTCTTGATAGAGGAATTGTAGTCCTTCTATCCAAAAGCAAGGTGTATTCGAGCGCAAGAGATCGCTTTACTAAGACGCAAAGAGGTGTCAAGCCACCCTAATTAAGCAAAACAAACTGCAAGATAGTTGAATTAACGCAGCCAAATGTAATGAGAGGCTGATTAAGCTGGGTTCACCCGCATCAATACTTGCCCATACTCAACTGGCTGAGCATTTTGCACCAGCACCTCAACAATCTCGCCTGATACCTCTGACTCCAACTCGTTCATCAGTTTCATCGCTTCAATGATGCAAACGGTTTGCCCAACTTGAACGCGATCGCCCACATCAATAAAAGGCGGTTCATCGGGGGCAGGAGAGCGGTAAAAAGTGCCCACCATGGGAGACGTGATCTCAACCAAACGGCGATCGGCTTTGGCCGAAGTGGGCGGCGTAGTCGGCTCAGCCATTGCCACCTCAACAGGCGCAACAACCGGAAAATTTGCAATAGGAGCTGCGATCGCGGGGTTCGTCACCGCTGCACCTGAAACAACCCCACGTCGCACGGTTAGCTCAAAATCACCTTGCTTTAAGACAAGCTCGGCAATGTCTGTCTTGTTCAGGGCTGCTATTAGCTCACGAATTTCGTCTAAGTCCAGTGACACAGTTCTTACAAAATGATGGGTGATCAAAAAGTTATCAACAGGGAGGCCGCACGCGCTTACTCTCGGCCCAGGTAGCTGTCATTGCGGGTGTCAATTTTAATTTTTTCGCCAATTGAGATAAACAGAGGCACCATCACTTGCGCACCAGTTTCAACGATCGCAGGCTTTGTCCCGCCTGTTGCCGTGTCGCCCTTCACACCCGGATCAGTCTGAGTCACCTCTAAGACGACCGAGTTTGGCAGTTCTACTTCCATGACTTGCTCGCCCCAGCGCACAACACTGGCTTCCATCCCTTCTTTGAGATACTTAACACGCTCACCAATTTGAGCAGCTGACAAACGGGCTTCTTCGTAGGTTTCCATATCCATAAAGACGTAATCATCGCCTTCTTTATAGGTATGTTGCATGACGCTCTTCTCCAGGTTTGCCTGGGGAACCGTCTCACCCGCTCGAAAGGTTCGTTCAACTACGTTGCCTGTTTGCACATTCTTGAGCTTTGTCCGCACAAAGGCAGATCCTTTACCTGGCTTGACGTGTAAAAATTCCACTACTTTCCACACACCACCATCTAGCTCGATGCTTACGCCCGGTCGAAAATCATTACTGGAAATCATGAAGTATCTCGTTGGAAAAATTCTCAACGCCTCATTTTACCCTTCTCGGTGCGTTCTAGCTTGAATGTGTATCAGGAATTCAGAGATCCAACGAATTTAGTCGCCAAACAAGCCCCTAGCAGCAGATACAGCCCCAGCACAGGGATGCAACCAAGTACCCCCACTCCAGCCTTTGACGGACTACTTCACATAACTCAGTATTTCTACAGAGGCTTTCTGCTGGCCCTTGCCAGGGAAAGAGTAAATCCGTAGCCTGCCTATGGCAAGATAAAGAGTTGGGACTGCACGTTCTTTGACAAGCACTCCTTGATCGAGCGGCGAGTTTGCAATCCATCACCACTTCTAAATACGTTATGAGAATGCATTATTTTCATCCAATTAAACACTGGGTCAAAACAGGCATGACCCTGATCTTGCTACTCACCCTCTCAGTGGGTCTTTGTGGTGCAGTCAAGCGCCCTAGCAGCTTACCTGCTGGCAATGCAATCACCGATGGTAAGGCCTTGTTACGCTACGCCCTACCGATTGATAACAAGCCAGTGCGAGAGCTACAAAAAAGCCTAGAAGATATTTCAGAACAGTTGCGTGCGGCTCGTCGTTGGGGTGCGATCGCCAGCGACATTAGTAAAGCAAATCGTATTTTGACCAACCCCGCTGCCTTATTAGCGAGCGTCGCACCTGATCAGCAAGCTCATGCTGAAGAAACGATTAACGGGATCAAAGCAGGTCTAGTTGATCTGCAAGCCGTGGTTGATGCTAAAGACAAAGAAAGCACTTATCGCTTACGCGCTCAGTTGCTGGATTTAGTCAGCAGCCTCGAAGAAGACATGGTGCAGGACTTCCCGTTTGAGGTGCCCGCCGAATATAGCAACTTACCCCAACTCAAAGGGCGAGCCGCGATCGAATTTAAGACTGACAAAGGCAACATCACCGCTGTTGTAGATGGATACAGCGCCCCTGTCACTGCTGGCAATTTTGTCGATTTAGTCCAGCGGGGCTTCTACAACGGATTGTCGTTTACTCGTGCTGAAGACAACTACGTCTTGCAAATCGGGGATCCCCCAGGCGAAGAAGTTGGCTTTATTGACCCCAAAACCAAGCAATACCGAGCTATTCCGCTAGAGGTGCTGGTCGAGGGTGATACTGAGCCGACCTATGGCATCACCTTAGAAGATGCCGGCCGTTATAAAGAACTGCCCGTTCTCCCTTTCTCTGCGTTTGGCGCAATGGCAATGGCCCGTCCCGGTGAGGATCCAAACGGTGGCTCTTCTCAGTTCTTCTTCTTCTTGTTTGAGCCTGAGTTGACCCCGGCTGGCTTGAACTTGCTGGATGGCCGCTATTCGGTCTTTGGCTACGTCACAGAAGGCAAAGATGTCTTAGAACAACTGAAAGCAGGCGACACAATCAAGTCAGCTCGCGTTATTCAAGGTTTAGATAACCTGGTGCAGCCAAAAGGTTAAGCCATTTTATTTCAGTCGATACCGTTGTTATGCAGCTTCGGCAATAGTCTTCGGCATGGCTACGCTAACGTCCATCCCCAAAAGTATCGAAGTTATTTAATTTCCATTCCTATAAATGTTTAGGGAATGTCTAGCGTTAGTTTTCGTCGAAGCTGCATTTCAAGGTTAGTCATGGAGAATAAGTGATAGGTTTGTATCAGCTAAACCTGCTTTTAATAGCTTCAGTTATTGAAAGTAAACTGTATCTGCTGACAGCTGAACCTATCACTAACCTCTCATTATGATTACAGTGATCTTACTTTTCCTAATTGCTCTAAGTGGAGGTTATTGGTTTTACTTTTACCCAACTCAGAAAATTAGGAAAATCAAAGATTGTGCTGTTTTAGAGGTTGACGGAGCTGATACTCGCTATTCAGACTTGCCATTGGGCAAGCTAGGTGTATTTTATGAGGTTAATGAGAAGCGCAGGATTCGGGTTGTTTTTCCGAAACTGACAGAAGAAGGCGATGTTCAATACATTTACTCATGGCATGACCTTCAATCGATTCATATTCCAACCTCAGAGAAAAGTAACGCTCAAAGCAGAGTAAAGTTCAGAGCGGCACAAGAGCTATCTCCGCTGATCAAGGAGCATCTTAAGCTTGAATTAGAGATTACAAATCTAAGTGAACAGTGGCAAAAAATTAGAACTTTACTTAGTTTGGTAACTACATCAGACTTTTATTCAAACCAGCAGGAAATCTACGAAAACGCTTTGTCTCAGGTTGAGAATCTATTGAGTAAAGCAGAAGATTTACAAGCTGTGTATGTTCGTTTAATTAGAGAGTCATTAATTGGTAGTCAAATTGTAGGGTATGAACCACCCCTGCTACCCGATGCAACTTTAGGTATTGATAGCCAGTACAACGAGATTAGAGAAGAGTATCAAAGAATGAAAGACACAGCTAGCGCTTATGCTGAGTTGTTACGTACTCGACAAGTCTAACCTCTGTACATCTCCCATTGAGTCTGCAAAGGTCGGCTCAACGGTTGAGCATTTACAGATCCAACTTACTAATCACAGTTAAAGGAGCAAAATCTCCTTATTTTTTGTGGGTCAGCCGTGCTATGTCACCGTCTTTGCCCAGCACTCACCCAGCACGCTGGATTTTTTAGGCATTCAGGTTTACCTAAAAGCGCAAAACCTCTTAAGGGCAAGCTCTGTAATCTTGGGTCATGCATTCATGCAGCTTTGCCTACCAACCCCAAACAGATGAGAGGTTTTTATGCCCCAAAGCTTATCTAATCAAGTGCTCGAAGAAGTGCGATCGCTGCGTCAACAAAAACGTCGATTGGTTCGACGCAATGTTCTCTGGTTAGCGGGTTGTGTTGGTGCGATCGCCCTTTTACTACCATTTTGCTCAACGAGTCGGGAAGCTTCAACGACGACAACACCCAACCAAGTTGCGGCTAGCCCAAAGCCAAAGCCATCCGTCGCAGCCAAACCGAAACCAAGCTTACCTGTTCAACCCTTACCTGCAAATGGTAAAACCCAAAAGTTTTGGCAGGCTGGCTCTAGCAGTACTTTGGCTCCGCTCAGAATTGAAACCAAAGGACGTAACCATCACTTTGTGAAAGTTGTCAATTCCACCACAGAAAAACCCGTCCTAACTGTCTTTGTGCAAGCAGGCAAAACCGTTGATACAAAAGTTCCTTTAGGCACTTATAAGATTCGCTATGCTGCCGGGGCAAAATGGTATGGCCAACAACACTTGTTTGGTGATCAAACTTTTTTTGGAGAAGCTGATAAACAATTCCAGTTCAAAGTGAAAGGCAATCAAATTTCTGGTTTTCGATTGTCTTTATATCAACGTCCCGGTGGCAATTTGAGGACTAAATCGATCGCCCCCACAAATTTCTAAACTGAAAGATTAAGCGATCAACAACAGAATTACGATTTCAACTCGACCTCCTGAGAGCAAAGATCCAACAAGATTTTTGCTCTTTTTTCTGCTGCGTAAGCCGGAATTGCTGAAGCGATCGCGTTGTACTCAACTTGGGGGTAATTTATATCTGTTGAAGGATTGATCGACAATTTATAAACAGATGTAATAGAAACACAAAGACTTATTTCCAATCTAAAAATTTGTTTTCTAACATACCAAATGATTACCCATTAGCTTTGTGAAACTATTGCTTAAACCTTTTCTACCTTTGTCTTTAGAAGTAATATTTCTGTCGGAAACCAGGAACTAGATGTAAACAAAGCAATCTTTAGATGCAGTATCCTGAAAAGCGGACTTCTCTTGGTAAAAAGTAAAAAGTGATTCGTTAGAAAAGAAACCAGGAAGACCTTAGTGCCATCGTGTGTCTAACAAATGATTGGCAATTGTTGGCTTATGTTAGAGTGACCTGATGAGTTCTACCCAAACTTCTGATTTAATCCCCGTTCCATCTGGTCAATTAAACATTGCAGATGTGTCTAACGAATCACCCGAAGCGGTTGATTGTCCGGTTTGGTTTTCTCTTGTTGTACCAACTTACAACGAAGGGAAAAACGTTGAACATTTGGTAGCAGTACTCAGTCATCTCCTCAATGAGGCAGTAGGAGACGACTACGAGCTGATCATCGTGGATGATGACAGTCCCGATGGCACCTGGAAAGAGGCGCTTGCTCTGACAAATGCCTACCCCCGCTTGCGTGTGATGCGGCGTGAACACGAACGTGGCTTGTCAACGGCTGTCATTCGCGGTTGGCAGGTCGCTAGAGGTGAAGTTTTAGGGGTAATTGATGGCGATCTACAACACCCACCCGAAACCTTGGTACAACTGCTTAAAGCCATGCGAGATGGAGCTGATTTAGCCGTTGCCAGCCGCCATATTGAAGGAGGGGGGGTCAGCGATTGGAGCCTGATTCGTCGTTTTTTATCACGGGGTGCCCAATTGCTGGGGTTGGTGATTTGTCCCGCTGTTGTGGGACGCGTGACTGACCCGATGAGTGGTTATTTCATGGTGCGGCGCAGCGCGATCGCCAACATCTCTCTAGATCCATTGGGCTACAAGATTTTGCTTGAAGTGTTAGGCCGGGGTCGCATTGATCATGTGGCAGAGGTGGGGTACGTGTTTCAAAAGCGGCAAGAAGGCGAAAGTAAAGTGACCTGGCGACAATACATTGACTACATCGGGCATCTGGTCAAACTGCGATCGCGGGGACGCATCAGCCGATTCCGCGAGCAGTTTCCGTTTGCGCGTTTTTTTCGGTTTGGGGTAGTTGGGTTTAGCGGCGTCTTTGTTGATATTGCCGTCTTTTATTTGCTGCGCTTTCATTTGGGGCTTAACATCTTCCGCAGCACCGCCCTTTCAGCTGAAGTGGCTGTCATTAATAACTTCTTGTGGAATGACCTGTGGACGTTTGGTGATATTTCTCGCAAACAACCCGGTCAACGACAACGCCTGCTTCGCTTTCTCAAATTTAACTTCATCTGTTTGATGGGCATTGTGCTGCAAGGCTTAATTGTCAGCCTGGGGCATGACGTGTTTGGGATTAACGAGGTGATCTCAAAACTGCTTGCGATCGCCATCGTCACCCTCTGGAATTTTTGGGTCAATCTCAAACTCAGTTGGCGCGTCACTCAGGTGAAATAAAGGGGATCGGCACGCTAAAGCCTCACCGTAACCCCATCTCTTTGAGCGCGTGCTTGAGCCGATTGGCCTCCGCAGGATTGGTCGTCTCATGCAGCGCGATCGCCTGATTAAACGCGGCGACGCTCTCACGCACCTGTCCGGCTCGTAGCAACGCGACCGCTAAATTCTGGTGAGCGTCGGCGTAGTTGGGGTTGAGCGCGATCGCTTGCTGGTAGTGGGAGATCGCGCCAGCCAAGTCACCTAGTTGCTTCAACGCCAGTCCCAGGTTGTAATGACCAATCGCAAACGTCGGTTCAATTTGCAGACTTTGCTCAAATAGCTTCTTGGCAGTGGTTGCATCATTTCCGGCGAGCCGCAAACTGCCCCAATTTGTGAGTACGCCTAACTTTAAGCGAGCCTGGATGGGTTGGCTCAAAGCCGCCTGATAATGGGGTTCTGCTTGAGCCAGTTGGCCCAATTGACGGTAGGTATCCCCCAGGTGATAGTGCAGCTCATAGCTCAACATCGGTGTCAAATCGGGATCAGCCAAACCTCTTTGCAATAGCGCGATCGCGGCATCTGTCTCGCCAGAGTCAGCATAGAGCGCGCCTAGTTTATTGCAGAGATAGGCATGATTGGGGTGAGTTGCTAAATACGTTTCCATAATGCGGCGTGCCCGTTCGAACTTTTGCCGTTGCACAATCGCCCCAGCCGTATAACCCGTATGCCGAATTGCCGGGTCGGGTAACTCCACCACGCGCCAGTCAGGCTCTCGTTTAAGCAAGTCGGCGATGCTATCGTCAATCAGCTCATGATACGGATAGGCAAAATACACATCCTCCCGGTTGCGAAACAAACGAGACAGCAATGAGTAAGGGGTTTGTGCAGCTCCTACTTCTTCACGCAGCAAGCTCACCGCTAAAAAATCAGTCACCTCAGTCATCTGCCGTAACGTCGGGATCACCTCTGGCACTAGGGTTTCATCCGCATCTAAAACCAGGATCCACTCGCTTTGGGCGTACCGCAGGGAAGCATTGCGTGCAGCCGCAAAGTCGTCACACCACTCAAACTCAAATACCTGCGCCCCTGAATCAGCAGCAATTTCGGCGGTGCGATCGCGAGATCCCGTATCGACCACAATCACCTCATCAACCGCTTCACGCGCACTTGCTAGACAGGCAGGCAAGTTCTCAGCCTCATCGCGCACAATCATGCACAAACTGATCGTCATAGGGCAGCCCTTTGGTAGTAGTGCATTGGGTGAGATGTCGCAAAGCCAGGAAAGAAAAAGTCTGATCAGCGGCGTGGTTCAGAAGCCGTCCGATTAAGGATAGAAACATCCTTAATTTTGAACATTCTCCCACACTCATCCTGCACGGCTACTACCGCCTGTAACATGCAGACCTCCCCGAGAAAAACATGATTCAAATCATCTTTTCTCAACATTTAGATATCTCTCAGGCCAACCAGCGCTCTTACCTTCTCGCAAGTGGAAAAATCTTGGTACTGTGTTCTTAATGCAGATACTTACAATATCCAAAAAAATTTGAGTCGCCCCTCTCTTTACTGCTAAAGCTATAGAAGCGCAGTGAAGTCCAAACAGGTCTGTTGAGAAAGCTTGTAATACTTGACCTGGGCGATCGCTTATATCGTTTGTTCTCTGCACACTCCTGGGAATTCTAAGCGTGTGTCGTCACCAAACCAAACATGACCTGTTGTCTCAATCCTGCTTGCGAACAGCCCCAAAACCCCGATGATGCTGAGTTTTGCCTGAGTTGTGGCACTCAACTGTTCCCGCTATTACGGAGTCGCTACCGAGTGCTGCGTCCGCTCGGGCAAGGTGGCTTTGGCAAAACCTATCTCGCGGTTGATGAAGACCGCCTGAGCAGTCGGTGTGTGATCAAACAGTTTTCACCCCAGGTAGAAGGCTCCAAAGCCCTTGACAAGGCAATTCGGCTATTTGACCAGGAGGCCGTGCGGCTGCATGAGTTGGGTGAGCATCCTCAGATTCCCGCTTTACTTGCGTATTTTGAGCAAGATAAGCGCCTCTACCTGGTGCAGCAATTTATTGAAGGGCCAACATTGCTGCAAGAAATGCAACACAGTGGCATGTTCAATGAGCAAAAAGTGCGGGCAGTGCTGGCCGGAGTTTTGCCAGTTCTCAAATATGTTCACGACCATCAGGTAATTCACCGCGACATTACGCCTTCCAACATCATTCGGCGTAAAACCGACAACAAGCTCGTTCTGCTTGATTTTGGGGTTGCCAAACTTTTGTCAGCCGAAACTGCGTCCCAACCGGGCACCAAAATTGGTACTGAAGGCTATGCCCCAATGGAGCAATTGCGGGGTGGCAAAGCCTATCCTGCTAGCGACCTCTACAGTTTGGGTGTCACGTGCCTGTATTTGATGACTCGCACCAAACCCGATGACCTTTACAATCCGCTAGAGGGCAAGTGGCTCTGGCGTGACAAGTTGAAAGAACATGGCATGGCAATGAGCGAAGGAATTGCCAACATCCTCGACAAGCTGCTGAAAGACTTAGTCAGCGAACGCTATCAGTCAGCCGACGCCGTCATGCGCGACCTTCGTATGGCGCTTTCTCAGCCAGTTGCCAACCTGCCGACCACCGCGATCGCGGGCAATCCAGTCAGCCGAGTGCCCCCCGCGTCGGCATCACTGACGAGCCGCCCCCCTACATCTCAGCCCCGCATGCCGATCTCAAACCCACCTGCATCGAAACCACAAATTTCGGGTTCACAACGACGCTGTTTGATGACCTTGACGGGCACTCGTTGGGTGTTGGCAACAGCGGTTAGTCCTGATGGACGGCTTTTAGCCAGCGCGGGGTTAGACAACAGCATTCGCCTCTGGAATTTTGCCACAGGCGAGTTGATGCAAACCTTAAGCGGACATGTCAAACCGATTAACTGTCTGGCTTTTAGCCCCGATGGGCAATTTCTCGCAAGCGGCAGTGATGATTACACTGTGCGAGTTTGGCAAGTGCCTGCCGTCAAGATGGTCAAGGTTTTGTCTGGGCATTCACGCGATGTCACCTCGGTTTGCTTTCATCCAGATGGGCGATCGCTCGTGAGTGGCAGTGAAGACCGCAGTGCCAGGTTATGGACGATTGATAATGGCGAAACGGTGCGCGTTTTTCCTGAGTTGGCTGGCATTGTGCGCAGTGTGGCAATCAGCCCAAATGGTCAGATCTTGGCCTGTGGCAAGCTCGACAACCAGATTAAGCTGTGGAATTTAGCAACTGGCGCAACATTGAAAGTATTTGGTAAAGGCCACTTCAATGCGGTCAATGCGGTTTTAATCACACCCGATGGCAAGAGCCTGATTAGCGGCAGCAAAGACAAAACCATCAAAGTCTGGAATTTGACCACTGGCGAAGTCGTCAATACCCTGGCTGGGCATACAGACTCCGTTAACGCGATCGCCCTGAGCAGTGACGGAAAACGGCTCGTGAGTGGCGGTAGCGACAAGACAGTGCGCCTTTGGAACATGAGTACCATGACTCTACTCAATACCTTTAGCGAACACTCAAACTCGGTTAACACCGTTTGCATCAGCCCCGACGGTTACCTGGCGGCAAGCGGTAGCTCTGATAACACCATCCGGATTTGGCAAATTTAAGCAGCCAATTTTAGCTCAATTGTTGCCTGCTCAGTCTGCACATTTTTCTGGATCACACCAAACTCTAATCACGCCATCGACCTGCTTAGATTTGTTAACACAGCAACTCAATCGAAGGAGCAAATCGCTGTGGCAACCTTCGCTTTTTTGACACCCCTACCGTTGTCTTAAATGAGTCGTGAAATGAGAGAGGTGTTGTGCCCAAGTTGGCCGAGAAAACCGCTTCATAAACCCAGATAGGATCGCTATCGCTCCTCAAAACTCAATGCACTACCAACAACCAATACCATCAGCAAAATCTTGCGAAAGGCGACTATCTTAAGAGTGATTTAGAATCCCTGCCAACAAGAGTTTGAAGCCTAAGTTTCACAAAGACCCTCAAGAAAAAGGTTTACACGAAAATTTGTGTCATTCTTCCCTTAAAATCAAGAACTTTGACAATTTTCTGGGTAGGCTAAACTCACAGCCATTTATTTTTTAGCCCCATGAACAATGCACAATATCCGTTTGGCATGGTTCACTACTTGTTTCGCAAAGCTGACTATACACGCTGGCATCGGCTAGAAAGCAAGCGACATATCCTGCGATCGCAGTTGGGTTTTGTTGACCACACTCCATCTCGACCCAAAGCCTGTAGCGGCTGTAGCAACTACCATGGTGTCGCTTATGGCACGACTTCTGAGACACGAACCATGCTAGTTTGCGGGTTGCATCCTTATGGCTGGCAAACAGAAGGAACTTGTCCTGATTGGATTCGCTAGATTGACTCAAGCGCATATAAAAGCCAAACGATAAGTCAGGAAAATCCAACTGTTTTTCCCAAGGCTTTCAGAAGAAATCAGAATCCAACGCTTAGCCACAGGGTGCAAAAGGCTTTCCTCTGTGAGAAATTCTGGTTTCTGGCTCCGCATTGGCATTCATCGCTCATCGTGATTCTTTTGTTTTCTGCGTGCTTTGCTGCACTTCTTCGGCTTGAGCGAAAGCCAAGCATCTATGATTAAAGAAATGTGAGTTTAATTCGTTAGTCCTGACCCATGCGTACCCCTAAGACTGGTGCTGAAATTCGGCAGACATTTCTCGACTTTTTTGCGGTAAGAGGTCACAAGATATTGCCCAGTGCATCGCTTGTGCCTGAAGACCCGACTGTACTGCTAACAATCGCGGGAATGTTGCCCTTCAAACCCATCTTTTTGGGGCAGCAAGTACCAGAAGTACCCCGTGCTACCACCTCCCAAAAGTGCATTCGCACCAACGACATCGAGAATGTGGGGCGTACTGCCCGACACCACACCTTCTTTGAGATGCTGGGCAACTTTAGCTTTGGTGACTATTTTAAGAACCAGGCGATCGCCTGGGCTTGGGAGCTGTCTACCCAAGTCTTTCAATTACCGCCTGAGCGTCTCGTCGTCAGCGTCTTTGAAGAAGATGATGAAGCCTTCGCGATCTGGCGTGATGAGGTCGGCGTCAACCCGGCTCGGATCAAACGCATGGGAGCCGACGATAACTTTTGGGTTTCGGGGCCAACCGGGCCTTGCGGGCCTTGCTCAGAGTTGTACTACGACTTCAAACCGGAACTCGGCGACGCCGACATCGACCTCGAAGACGACACCCGCTTCATCGAGTTTTACAACCTGGTCTTCATGCAATACAACCGGGATGCAGACGGCAATTTAACCCCGCTCAAGAATAAAAATATTGACACGGGCATGGGGTTAGAGCGGATGGCGCAAATTCTCCAGCAAAAACCCAACAACTACGAAACCGATCTGATCTTTCCGATTATCCAAACGGCAGCCGCGATCGCAGGAGTTGACTACGAGACAGCCGACGAGTCAACGAAAGTCGCACTCAAGATCATCGGCGACCATACGCGTGCGGTCGTTCACATGATCTCAGATGGCATTACCGTTTCTAATGAAGGACGGGGATATGTATTGCGTCGTCTGATTCGCCGCTTGATCCGTTATGGGCGGTTAATTGGCATCGAAAAGGAATTTACGCCCCAGGTGGCAGAAACCGCGATCGCCCTAGCAGAGTCGGCTTATCCACAAGTGCGGCAGATGGAGTTAACCATCAAAGTCGCCCTGCAACGCGAAGAGGTGCGCTTCCTCAAGACACTTGAGTTTGGCGAGAAAGAGTTAGCGGCCCTAATTGAGCAAATTGGCAAAGGCGGGCAAATTCCTGGGGAAAAGGCGTTTATCCTATACGACACCTACGGCTTTCCGCTAGAGTTGACCGAAGAAATTGCTGCTGAGCAAGGCGTCACTGTTGACCTGGCAGGCTTTGAAGCTGAAATGGAAGCCCAGCGTCGTCGGGCCCAATCGGCTCGCGAAACGATTGACCTGACAGCTCAAAGTACGTTGGCTCAACTCGCCACAGAAATCGAATCGACGGATTTTCTGGGCTATCAACAGCCTGTCACCTTATCCGAAGTGAAGGCTCTCGTAGTTGGTTCTGCCCCAGTCTCGTCAGCCGAAGCAGGCACAACCGTCCAGATCATCCTCGACCAAACGCCATTCTATGCAGAATCAGGTGGACAAGTCGGCGATCGCGGCTACCTCTCCGGCGATACCGTTCTCGTACGGATTGAGGATGTCCAAAAAGAGGCGAGCTTGTTTGTCCACTTCGGCCGTATCGAACGCGGTACGCTGCATGTTGGCGATATGGTTTCGGCTCAGATTGATGTGAGCTGTCGGCGACGGGCACAAGCGAACCACACAGCAACTCACCTGTTGCAGGCGGCCCTCAAGCAAGTGGTTGATGACAACATTGCGCAGGCTGGCTCACTTGTTGCCTTTGACCGTCTCCGCTTTGACTTTCACTGCCCCCGCGCTTTAACCTCTGACGAGATCCGCCAGATCGAAGAACGGGTCAATACTTGGATTGCTGAAGCGCATCCCGCTCACATATCCACCATGCCGATCGCAGATGCGAAAGCCAAAGGCGCGATCGCCATGTTTGGTGAGAAGTATGGGGCTGAAGTACGAGTCCTTGATGTACCTGGTGTGTCGATGGAGTTGTGTGGAGGCACTCATGTCAGCAACACCGCTGAAATTGGCCTGTTCAAAATTGTCTCAGAGACGGGGGTAGCGGCAGGCATCCGGCGGATTGAAGCCGTAGCAGGACCAGCCGTACTGGAATATCTCAACGTGCGTGACGAGATTGTGCGCGACTTGAGCGATCGCTTTAAAGCAAAGCCTGAAGAGATCCTAGACCGGATCACCACTCAACAAGAAGAGTTAAAAGCGACTCAAAAGCAACTCACCGCTTTAAAGAGCCAACTTGCCCTTGCTAAAGCCGATCAACTCTTGAGTCAAGCTGAAACCGTTGGTGAGTTTCAAGTGCTGGTCGCCCAACTCGAAGGGGTCGATGCAGACTCACTCAAAACCGCTGCTGAGCAACTCCAGCAGAAGCTGAAGCAGGGGGCTGTGGTGTTAGGTTCTGCCCCAGAACCCGATAAGGTCAGTCTGGTTGCAGCCTTTAGCCCAGCCGTTGTGCAAAAAGGCTTACAAGCTGGCAAATTTATCGGCGCGATCGCCAAAATTTGCGGCGGTGGTGGCGGTGGTCGGCCGAATCTGGCCCAAGCGGGCGGACGCGACCCTGGCAAACTGGCTGATGCCCTCGCTCAAGCGAAGCAAGAGCTGCATGACAATTTAGGCTAGAGACTGAGGCGGCAATTTCCTAATTTTGTAGCAATCATGGGGTTCGTGCGTGAAAACGGCTGACCCCATTGCTTCTATTTGTCCAGCTAAAAGTCCCAAAAACAGCATTCAGCAAGCAGAAACACGATCAAAGAGTGGATTGTCAAGTTCATGGCTCAGGGTAAAACTCAGCTTTTGAACTCATCAATCCACTCTTAAAGATGTTCTGCCACGCTGGGTAACGTTTTCTCTAACGTTCTCTAGCAAGCGGCTGTGGCATACAAGGCGTGTTCGATCGCCTCAAGTGCCTGATCAAAGTCATCATTCACAATTTGAATGTCAAACTCGCTGGCAGCATTTACCTCTTCTCGCGCCCGCAGCAAACGACGCGCGATCGCGGCATCACTATCTTGGCCTCGACCTCGAATCCGATGTTCTAATTCTTCTAAGCTGGGCGGCAGAATAAAGATGAGTGTGGCTCCAGGGTAAGTGTGCCGAATCTGACGGGCACCTTCTAGCTCAATCTCTAAGATGACCCAGTTATCTTGAGCAATCTGCTCTTCAACCGCCGCTCGTGGCGTGCCGTAATAGTTGCCAGCAAACTCTGCCCACTCAAGCAGCTCACCTTGAGCCACCATGCGCTCAAACTCACCGCGTGAGACAAAGAAGTAGTTGCGGCCATGCACCTCACCCGGACGCGGCGCGCGCGTTGTAACCGAGACCGAAAGATACAGTTCGGGATGGTGTTTCAGCAACGCTTGCAGCAAGGTGCCCTTACCAACGCCACTGGGGCCTGTTAAAACGATCAGTTTGCCTTTTGCCATGAGATTTATCGACAGCCAAATGAAGACGAGTAGTTAGGGTTAAGTCAATATAACAATCCTGTTTGAGTTGTGAGAGTTTTTCCGGAGAACAGCCTCCCACAACTCTGCCCCAATCTCTATAACTGGTTTAGGATTGCTATTGTTTCGGCGATCGCGGCAAAACTGGAAAAAATGCGGAACATTGCTTAGTCACTGAATAAACAACCCCCTTCTGCGAATCCGATCTGCAATCGTCAAAACGTCAATGCCAGTCAAGGCAGATACCCTGACAGCAATCGCACTAACTTGTTGCAAAGCGGCAAGAGCTGTGTTCGAGTCTACTTTTCCACTAGACATCGTTTTCTTTAACGCTCACCATAAACCGATTGGCAACAGTTTCCGGTTGAATCGCCGAAAGCACGACATGCCCTGAGTCCATAATAATAACAGCCCTCGTCCGTCTGCCGTAGGTTGCATCAATCAGATGTCCAGACTCCCGTGCGTCACTAATAATTCGTTTAATTGGGGCTGACTCTGGGCTAACAATCGCAATCACACGATTAGCTGTCACAATATTTCCAAAGCCAATATTGATTAATTTAATTTCCATAGAACACACGAAAAGGTAAAGATTGGGAGTGTTACCTCCGCCACATTTACTGGCAGAGTTTTTGCCGTCAGTGGTGATGGTATAAAACTTACAATTGACCGAAAAGCCGACGAATTCAAGCGAGAAAGTACGAACCCCGCCATAGGGATTGATAGTGCAACCCGTAGATCTAACGACACTTAACGCCATTTGTGCCGAGCTACGTAGTCAGTGGCTACCCGCAAGGCTCGAGCAAGTTTACCAACGCGATGCTTTCACTGTATGTCTGGCCTTACGCACGCTAGACCAGCGAGGTTGGTTAACAATTTCGTGGCATCCTCAAGCCGCTCGTCTTTGCATCGAGCCACCACCCCCGCGATCGCCCGACACATTCACCTTCAGCCAACAATTACGCCATCAAATTGGTAATCTCGCGCTTGTGGGAATTGATGCGATCGCCCCCTGGGAACGAGTTCTCGATCTGCAATTTGGCCAGCGTCCCGGCGATCCACCCATCTGGCACCTCTACGCCGAGATTCAAGGTAAATACAGCAACCTGATCCTGACTGATCGCGACAATCAGATTGTTACAGCCGCTCACCAAGTTAATCTACAACAGTCTAGTGTGCGTCCCATTCTGACGGGGCAACCCTACGAACCACCACCCCGGCTCACCACCCCGATTCCTTCCTTACAGGAGCCAAAAGAGCAGTGGCAAGAGCGAATCAGCTTGATTGATGCGCCGCTGAAAAAAAATCTGATGAAAACCTACCGGGGACTCAGCTCAGCTCTGGTCTTGGCAATGCTCAGGCAAGCTCAACTAGACCCTGAGCAGACAACATCGAGCCTCACCTCAGATGCGTGGGAGCGGTTGTATGACACCTGGCAAATCTGGCTCACTCAGCTTGAAAAAGAAACCTTTCACCCAGGTTTTACTCCAAGTGGTTACACCGTTTTAGGGTGGGAGGTGAGCGAACCAGCCGAAAGTGTTCAGACTGTTGTGAGACACTACTATCAGGAACAACTGAATCGGCAAGAGTTCAGCCAGTTACGGCATCAACTGCTGCAAAAAGTCAGCAACGTTCTGCAAAAACTCAAGATTAAGGCAGACGGCTTTACCAGTCGCCTCGCGCAGTCCGACCAGGCAGACACTTACCGCATGCAAGCCGACCTGCTGATGGCGCACCTTCACACGTGGCAAGTTGGTCAGCAAGTCATCAACCTACCGGACTTTGAGACGGGGGAACCGATCGAGATCGCCCTTGCCCCAACCAAAACCGCCGTGCAAAACGCTCAAACTCTTTACAAACAGCACCAAAAGCTGCGCCGGGCACGGGGTGCGATTGAGCCATTACTTGCAGAAGTCGTTGAAGAAACTCAATACTTACAGCAGGTTGAAGCCGCCTTACAGGAATTAAGCGAGTATCAGGATCCGGAAGACTTGCAAGCCTTAAAAGAAATTCGTGAAGAATTGGTGCAACAAAACTACCTCGAAGACCCCGCTTATCGAAGCCGCGAACAACGCGATCGCAGCGAAAGTCAACCCTACCGTTATGCATCTCCAAACGGACTTGAGGTCTGGGTTGGGCGTAATAATCGACAAAATGATCAACTCACGTTTCGTACGGCCAACGACTACGACATCTGGCTTCATACTCAAGAGATTCCCGGCAGTCATGTGCTTTTGCGCCTCCCCCCCGGGCAAACCCCTGACCACGAAGACCTGCAGTTTGCCGCTAACCTAGCCGCTTTTCACAGTCGTGCGCGTGACAGCGAACAAGTGCCTGTGGTTTACACCAAACCTAAAAATGTTTATAAACCCAAAGGGGCCAAACCGGGCATGACTATCTACAAACAAGAAACCGTGATCTGGGCGCAACCCGGCCATTTCAGGCAAAAGCCGCCCATTCATTTAGAATCTTTATCGAAAACATAGTAGAAGTTAAAGTCATAAAACCATGAAGTTTCGTGACAAAAGGAATGTGTATCTTGTTACAATATGACCGTAAGGGGGAAAACAAATAGTATGTACCCGCTGCAAGTTTGGGAACGCGCAGATGGGTTCCTCCAAATAGAGAGAACAACGTGGAAGACTATTAACGACCAGCTACGCTGGTCTTTTTTTATCTTTTTGTATAGTCGTACTATTAGCGTATCGAAAACGTTGCCAGCAAAGACTCTACTTTGGGCAGAAGTTTCCCTGATTGTTCCTGATCGGTCGTGAAAAATGCAGAGGAAAGAGTTGTATTTCTAAAATTTCCCGGTAGGATGGCATAGTTATTGAGAGGCTTGAGGTGAACGCGATCCCCGGCTATGACCAAAGAGCAGCAACCTAAGACAAAATCAACGAAACACTCGCAAGAGCCAACCAAAAAACCGCGACCCTTCAATCGCTCTGCGGTGCTGCGTCAACGTTCTCACCAAGCGACTCCAAACCAGGCTGCGGCTGAGACCAGCAAACCTCCAAAAAGCAGATTTCCTCAACAAGTCGCGATCGCAGATAGCAGTGAAGCTGTTGTGTTAAGCGACTCTATAGCCATTCCCCCTCGCTGGAAATGGCTACTCAATTGGTACTGGTGGGGTAGTGTTGCTGTCGTTGGCTGTGCTGGAGCCAGTGTAATTGCAGCCAAAGCATTATTAGGGGTCCCCGCTTTACCCAACTGTCCTGCTATTTTTTGGCCCCTTGCACCTGCATCTCTCCGCTTTGAGTGCGCCCGACTTGCTGCCAGTAAACGCACAGCCAAAAACCTGTTAGAGGCGATCGCCCTACTCGATTCTTTACCTAAAAACCACTCACTCCGCGAAGAAGCCGATCGCATGATTGAGGAGTGGGCAACTCAGGTACTCGACCAGACCGAAGAAATCTTTAACGAAGGGAATTTGAAGGAGGCGATCGCCTCTGCTCGCAAAATCCCTCCTCAGACGAGCGCCTACGAACTCGTAGAAGAGCGGGTAAAACGGTGGGAAAGTGTTTGGGCAGAAGCCGAAAAAATTCGCCAACAAGCGGCAGCTGATTTGCGTAAACGTCAATATCGACAGGCATTTGAACATGCTGTGCGGTTGCTTAACATTGACAACAAATACTGGCAAACAACTGGTTACGACAACCTGATCAAATCCATTGATGTGGCGCGAATCGACGGCAACAAACTGTACGAAGCTGAACGCATGGCTGATGCAGGTGGCAGCGATAATTTGCTCAAAGCCCTCAAAATTGCTCAATCGATTAAGCGCGATAGCCTCGTTTACGATGTGGCTCAGCGCATTATCCCAACGGTCGGACGCAAAATGCTGACGCAAGCGCAAAGACTGTTAAATCAACGCGATCTCCAGGGTGCCCTGTCCCTGCTAAGCAACGTGCCGAATGTAGCCAACCTTAAGGCCGAAGCTCAGGATCTCAGCATTCTTGCGAACGCACAGTACCAAGCATGGCAAGGAAATGTGGTCGATTTAGAAGGCGCGATCGCTGAAGCGCAGCAGATTGCGGGGAACCGTCCCCTGGCGAAGCAAGCTCAGCAATGGATCGCCCGTTGGCGACAAGAAATCTTTGCGATCGGGAAGTTGCAGCAAGCCAGAGATCTGGCACAGTCGGGCAACACTAACGATCTATCAGCCGCAATTAATCAGGCAAGTCTGGTGACGGCTTCTAATCCTCGCCGGGAAGAGGTTGAACGCCAGATTAAAGAATGGCGAAGCCAGATCCAGACGATTGAAGATCGCCCGATTCTCGATCAGGCTGACCAGTACGCATCGAGTGGGGATGTAACAGCCCTGCAAGCCGCCATCACTCAAGCTCAGCAGATTCGTCGGGGCCGTGCCCTTTACTCAGAAGCCCAGACTCGCATTCAAGAATGGAACTGGCAGATCCAGGCGACTTATAACCAACCGATTCTAGAGCAAGCGCGCCAGTATGCCAGTGTGGGAGACCTTTCAAGCGCCATTCAAGTTGCATCTCAAATTCCAAAAGGTCAGGCCTACTATCAGGAAGCTCGTACCGAGATCCGCAATTGGCGGAAAACCATTAACGATCAGACGGTGCTGGCTCAATCTCAGGCAGCCTTGAACGAAGCTCGCCAACTCGCCAACTATGGCAACTCTGACGGTCTAGCCAGCGCGATCGCGGCGGCTGATCGGGTTTCTCCCTCTAGCTCTTTACGAGCTGAAGCTGACCAGGCGATCGACCAGTGGAGTTGGCAACTGCTGCAAATTGCAACCGATCGCGCAACAGCGGCTGATTTTGGCCGTGCGATCGCGATCGCCCAACAAATTCCTTCTGGTTCAGCCGCCTATTCTCAAGCGCAGCAACAAATTAAGGAGTGGCAGTCCTACTCGGTTTCGCCCTAGCCAGTCACTCTTTCGCTGCATTCTCAACGCCGATTGAAGTTGACGCAAACCTTAGCCTTTCTAAAAGATTAGCCAGATACAACAGGATTGCTGACTAAAATGGGGGCAACCCTTCAGGAGGCTTTTCCAATGGTTGCGACTTCCGATGCAAAACTTCACCAGTTGGATGTTCTCCGTAACGGTTTGCCCAATTTGTGCGGTTGGGAATCTGAGATCCGGGCGATCGCGCACCATACTGACCCGATCTTTCTGCCGACAACTCCATTTCGGCTTGACGAAATCACGGCTGGTTTTGCCTGTGCCCTACACATGCACCAACCCAGTGTGCCTGCTGGTTGGGAGGGTGCCATGATCAGCAATTTACAGTACATGTTTGAGCACCCCAATGATGGCGACAACCACAACGCCGAAACTTTTGCCTGGTGCTATAAGCGCATGGGTGACTTTATCCCAGAGTTAGTCCAGAGCGGTTGCCAACCCCGCATCATGTTGGACTATTCGGGCAATCTGCTCTGGGGCTTTGTGCAGATGCAACGCGATGACATTCTCAACAACCTCAAGCGGCTGGCGTGCGATCCGCAATATCAGCCCTACGTTGAGTGGCTCGGCACGATGTGGAGTCATGCGGTGGTGCCCTCCACCCCCATCCCTGACATCAAGTTACACATTCAAGCGTGGCAACACTTCTTTGCCGCGATCTTTGGTACTGATGCTCTGCGGCGAGTCAAAGGCTTTTCACCCCCTGAGATGCACCTGCCCAATCACCCCGACACCCTTTACGAGTACATCAAAGCCCTCAAGGAATGTGGCTACCGCTGGCTACTCGTGCAAGAGCATTCGGTGGAACAGTTGGATGGCTCTGGCTTAGCCCAGGACAATAAGTATTTGCCCAATCAATTAGTCGCACGCAACTCCAAAGGCGAAACGACTAGCATCACGGCTTTAATCAAAACCCAAGGCTCTGACACGAAGCTAGTGGCGCAGATGCAACCCTACCACGAAGCCAAAAGTCGGGGGCAACAATCCCTGGGCGATCGCACCGTACCAGGCTGCGTGACTCAAATCGCCGATGGTGAGAATGGGGGCGTCATGATGAACGAGTATCCACGCGATTTCTTTACTCCCTGGTATGACATCAAGACCAATGGACGCGGCACAACAGGCGTTGTGGGACTAAACGGCACAGAATACATCGAGTTGTTAGAAGCGGCAGGCATCACTCCAGACTCTTACCCCGTCTGCCAGGCGGTTGGACAACACAAAATTTGGCAACGCGTCAATCCTGACAATGCCACACCCGAAGCAGTTGAACGGGCGATCGCAGAACTCAACCAATCGGATCCTCACTTCCACATGGAAGGTGCGTCTTGGACCAACAGTATTAGCTGGGTTCGCGGCTACGAAAACGTTTTAGAACCAATGAAACAGCTTAGCGCTCAGTTTCACGCTAAATATGACCCACTGGTGGCAGACAATCCCCAAGTGACTCAACGCCCCGATTACCTCGAAGCCCTGCTCTATAACTTGTTGCTGCAAACAAGTTGCTTCCGCTATTGGGGTCAGGGTATGTGGACTGATTACGCCCGTGAAATTTATCGACGCGGCGAAGCCATTTTACAAACGTCCTATATCTCTTAACTTGTCGCCTTTTGCACATCCGGTAATCGGGGTTCTGGCACGATAATATAGCCTTCTGGTAACTCGCCTAACACGACATTACGTGCTGTGCCCCAGTACCACCAGTGAGCCGCAACATAGGCACAGATCAAGCTGTCGAGCTGGTCTTCAACAGGTTTCAGGTTCTTACCGGGGGGTGGCAGTTCTGGTAAAGCGCAAGCACTCTGAGTCAGGTCAAGGGGCGGTTCAAGAACTGGCAGGCGATCGCAGATATATGCTCGTAGCTTTGCTAACTCCACCCGCCGCTCAGCCACACTCCCCTTTTTGTACTTCAAAATTTTCTCTAGATTAAACAGCCTTACCATTGCTGGATGCGGAAAAACTTCAATCTGAAAACGGCAGGGCTGGCGAGGTTCGATCACGGGCGCATGGCGAAATTCCTGCGCTAACAGACTGTCGCCAAAACCCACTGTCTTAGCGGCAAAGGGGCGGCTTTGGTTCGCCGGATAACTGCCTGCATGGTAACGCCCAAACAGCTTATGGGTCAGGCGATCGCAGTGGCGCATCCCAGTTAAATTACCGATTGCGATCGGAGCGTCAACGGCAATCCCTCCGTGTTTTCCCAATGGCAACCACTGGTCGATCCAGGCATAAATGAATTGAAATGATTGAACCTGTTGCAGGTCAATCAGAGTCAGCTGGTTCGCTTGCCACTTTAGGCAACACACTCCACTGATTTCAGAACTCCAACCCAGATCAATTCCCAGAAAATACATCTAGTCGTTCAGGAGTTTGATTGCTTTTTCCTTGATTTTTCTTACCATCTCTTCAATGCGGACTCAGTTCGCCATTGTTGCCTGGGTAAGAGGTCTTGCAAGCGTGAACACGTTGGTTTGCTGGTGTCTGAGTTGTCCTCACGATTCTGCTATCGCGGATTCAAACCGCTGGCTAGTGTGATTCGGCAGCAACAGATTATGTTACCCAGTCCCTTGAAGGTGTTATTTAATCTTATCGGTTACATTCGACATACAACTTAATAACTGGCCTAACCCCTCTTCTCAGCATCCAGATTCAAACTTAAGCTGTCTGGTATCACATTTAACTCAACTTTTATCAGTTTATTTGGTAAGAATAAGTCCAAGCTCAGTTCATTCGGTTTATCCCATGAAGATCACTAGCTACTTTGAGCGCGTTTACATCATCAACCTGGCAGAGCGAAAAGATCGGCGCGATCAAATGGTTCGAGAACTAGAGAAGATTCAATTATCTCCATCAGCAGGGCTGGTTGAATTTTTCCCGGCAATTCGTCCTAGCTCGGCCGGAGAATTTCCTAGCATTGGGGCACGAGGATGCTTTATGAGCCACTTAGCTGTGCTTAAAAAAGCTCAGGCTGACGGTCTCAAAAATATCCTGATTCTCGAAGATGACTTGACTTTCTCAAAAGCATTTATCCAAAATCAGGCTGCTACCCTCCAACATTTGCAAATGACCTCGTGGGATTTTGTTTTCTTTGGGCACTCAGTTGATGTCCCTGATCAAAAACCTGTTGGTTTTATCCCTTTCCCCAGTCAGTCAACCATGACGTGCCTGCACTTCTATGGTGTTGATCAAGCAATTTACAATCCGCTCATTGCCTTCCTCGACGAAGTCCTTCAGCGTCCAGCAGGTCATCCTTTAGGTGGAGCCATGCATCTCGATGGAGCCTACAATGTTTTCCGCCACCAAAACCCTTATGTCAAAGCCCTGATTGCCGCTCCAAATCTTGGCTCTCAGCGTAGTTCGCGCAGCGATATCGCTCCGGCTAAGTGGTATGACCGCACACCTGGCATTCAAGAACTCGCTGGTTTTGCGCGATCGGCAAAAGCGCTTTTAGCAGGCGCGTAATTTACTCTCCTTGTTGGCTTAAAGCAACTTTCTCTCCTGGATTGTAAAGTCAGTTCCCGCAAAGAACTGGCTTTTTTTGCATCATTCCCAGCTATGCATGGTTCCCAAAACCAGCGAACCTTTACAGTGTGGGGCCTTGTAAAAAAGTGATTAATTTTAGTTAACCGTCAACTAAATCACTAAAACGTATACTAATATACAGACATAGGAGAAATCGTTCATCTCTTTTGGTGCCAAAAGAAGACGGAAGTAGGGAGTTTTCCCGAAGGAACGCGCCTCTATCTCACCACGCTCAGGAGGCGAAATCTATGAAACTAATGTATCGGGGAGTCGCTTATGAATATTCTCCCTACACCGAAACAGTAACCAACGAGTCAACTGTGGCTCAAGTCTCTAGTCTTGAAAAGCAACCCGCTACTGAGTTGCATTATCGCGGGGCCGCTTACGTCACTCGCTTAGGCAAGCCATCCATCCACGAGTTGCTTTGCTACCCTATTCGTAGACTGTTGTATCGCGGCGCAAACTACGATTTGCATCGTTGTGTACCCAACTAAACAAGTGTTCTTTAACGGCAGGTAAACAGGTATTCCTTGATCCGGCTGATTAGAGTTCTGATTCAGTGGAGAGTGGCATGAAGGATTTCATGCCACTTTTTCTTGGGAGAGAAAAAGGAAATCGCCAAGCTTAATGGTTGGACTGTTACAAAGCTACCTAGTCATCATTCAGCATGACCAGTTTGTTTCTGCCTCCAGCACCCGATTTAATCGAGATACACGACTTCGGTAATTTAAACGTCTTCGACAAGAGTTGAATCAACTCTTCATTCGCTTTGCCATCAATCGGTGGTGATTTGAGCTGCACAACCCAACTCCCATCCGCTTCTTCTCGAATCTCTTGCTTCCTGGCGTTTGGTTTGACCTTAATTCTCAAAACTCTCATGTGTAGAACGTTTGGCTAAATCTTGCGATCGCCCTTCGCCAAGATCCCCGAAATCCTAAAGACTCCGGGGATCAAAAAACATTTAGCGGGTCGTTTAGAACTAGATTTTGGCCTCTTCTTTGACCAACTTATCCCAACCCAAATCCTTCAGGTTGTTGTTACGACGGAGAGGACGCGTCACCAACTCTAGAATGTCGCGCGCATTGCTAAACCCATGAATCTGAGCAAAGGTAAACTCAACAGACCACTTCGTGTTAATTCCGCGTGCTTCCAGTGGGTTAGCGTGAGCCATGCCTGTAATTACTAGATCAGGTTTTAGCTCATTAATTCGCTGGAGTTGGTTGTAGTTGTCGGGCTTTTCGATAATCCTCGGCAGTGGCACATTCATCTCATGGCAGGTTTGCTCTAACAGTGCTAGTTCTGCAGCCTGATAACGCTTGTCCATGTAAGGAATGCCAATTTCAGGGCAGGTCATACCGCAACGAATCAAGAATCGAGCCAGCGAAATTTCTAGCAAGTTGTCACCCATAAAGAAGACTGACTTGCCACGAATTAGTTGGAGATAGTCTTCTAAGTTAGCCCAAATTTGCTGTTCGCGTTCTTCTAGCCCCTGCGGTTCAATGCCAAAGACCGAACAGATTTTTTCAACCCAGGCGCGGGTACCATCGGGACCAATTGGGAACGGTGCACCAATCAACTTGCACTTGCGTCGCCGCATAAAAGTTGTGGCCGTTCGGCTTAAAAAGGGATTGACGCCCACAGCGTAGTAGCCTTCTTCGATCACAGGCAACTCGGTGTAACGCTTGGTTGGCAACCACCCAGAGACTTTAATGCCCTGTCGCTTTAGCTCTAGCGTTAATTGGGTCACAACAGGGTCAGGCAAAGAACCAAACAAGATGAGGGGTGGGTGATCTACATACTCAGATGCTTCCGCCTTAACATCCTCTTGCTTGCGACCAAAATTCAGCAGTTTGTGAATTGCGTTGCGGTCTTCTTTGTCCGTTTCAGGTGCTTTATCGGGGCAGCGGATTAACATCGATGCCAGCACCGTATCTTCACCTTGAGTAAAGGCGTAATCTAGCCCATTTGCTCGGGCTACCACAATCGGAATACCCACTTCAGACTCTAGCTTGGGTGCCATGCCTTCAAGATCCATTTTGATGATCTCAGTGGTGCACGTTCCAATCCAGACAATGACCGAGGGGTTGCGATCGCGCTTGATCTGCATGCACAACCGTTTCAACTCCTCGTAGTCATTGAGTTGAGCTGAAATATCTCCCTCTTCTAGCTCTGCCATGGCATAGCGAGGTTCAGCAAAGATCATGACCCCCATCGCATTTTGCAAAAAATAGCCACAGGTTTTTGTGCCAATCACTAAAAAGAAGCTGTCTTCAATTTTTTGATAGAGCCAGGCGACACAACTAATAGGGCAAAAGGTGTGATAGTTTCCAGTCTCACAATCAAATTGAAGGGCTTGTGGTTGCGCGTTTGCGAGGGTCATAGCCAAATTTCCTGTAAATGAGGAGGTTATATTAAGTGGGTGTGACTGACAGCTTACCGATCGCGATAACGCCTTCGAGGGGGGCGATCGCTCGTTCCTTCGCCACCTTGAGCGCCTTGACAAGCTTCATCCATTTCTGAATACACTTTGACGCGCTCTTGCGGTGGGATGCTGGCACTACCGGATTCTCCGGCAGGCAACATGCGGCGATCGGCTTCTACCTTTTTTGCTTGCGCTTCGAGCAATTTATCAGGGTTGAAGTTTAGCCCCAGCGCCATCACGATGCGATCAGGATTGTTGCTCAAGTCAACAATTAGCGGCAGTAGATGGGTCAAATTGGGTTCCAGCACGGATAGGGTAGCCAAAATAAAACCAGAAGAAGGACGCCGCTCGCCTTCACAATCAACCCATACGCCAAGTCGAGTTAGCCATTCACGATTTTCTTCGTAATAGTTCAGCCACCGAGCTTTGAGCGACTGACGTAACTGTTCAGTATTCACGTAGCACCTTAAAAGTTATGAACGTTCGTATTCAAATTTGAGTTGCTCAACTCCATCGATTACTCATAACTCAAAACGTGCATCAAAGCATGCTTCTTTAGACCATCATTAGATCTAACTCTTCTTCCCTAGCCTTCGGTTCTTTGGGATTGAGATAGAAGTCAGACAGCAAAGCAAACAGGTCGCGATCGGGTGAATCGTTGGGAACTACGCCTTCTGGGTTTGCCAAAATCTGGTCGGCAATATTGAGGTAATAATCACAAACATAGTTGAGTGACGGATCAGACTCTGCCATCTCAAATAGCGTCTTGCCTTTAACCCGCGATACCCGAATGTCTTCAATCAGCGGTAACACTTCTAGCACCGGCATGGGCACAGCTTCGATGTACTTCTCAATCAAGTCACGCTTAGCCGTACGGTTGCCAATCAAACCAGCCAGACGCAGGGGGTGAGTCCGAGCTTTTTCGCGAACGGAAGCAGCAATGCGATTAGCTGCGAACAAGGCGTCAAAACCGTTATCGGTCACAATCATGCAGTAGTCAGCGTAATTGAGCGGAGCCGCAAAGCCACCACAAACCACGTCACCCAACACATCAAAAAGAATCACATCGTATTCATCAAACGCGTTGAGCTCTTTTAACAGCTTGACGGTTTCACCCACAACATAGCCACCACAACCAGCACCCGCCGGAGGGCCACCCGCCTCAACGCAGTCAACCCCGCCGTAGCCTTTGTAGATCACATCTTCGGGCCAGACATCTTCGTAGTGATAGTCTTTGGCTTGCAACGTATCAATAATGGTTGGGATGAGAAACCCAGTCAAAGTAAACGTGCTGTCATGCTTGGGGTCACAGCCAATTTGCAACACTTTTTTGCCTCGGCGAGCAAGTGCAACCGAGATATTGCAACTGGTTGTCGATTTACCGATACCACCTTTTCCATACACGGCAAGTTTCACGTTGTTCGCCTCCTGAAGGCTGAAGTGCAAAGGATCGAAAAGTCAATTGGCGATCGCGCTGGGAGATTAGTTGGAGAGCCAAAAAAACGCACTTCGCTAACTGACTTGATGTTTGCCATTGTTGTCGATGAAGCCAGGAATGAAAAGGGGGCTAGAAAATGAAAAGCTGAGCAAATAAGACTAAATGGAAGCTGAGTTTCCTAAAAGAGGGCGGAACAGTCCAGAAAACCCAAGGGACAGCTATAAACCTCCAAGTCATTTTTTGTAATTTTGCTTTTATAGAAAGCAGAATAATTCAAAAATTACGAAATCCCTTTTCCAGCAAGGAGATTTGGCTTTAAGCATGCAGGTGGATGCTGCTAGCAGGGGCATTCACCTATGTAGCTGGAGGCAGCGGCGTTGAAGCGATTGCTCACTAACCTTGCAAAGCAGACTGAGCAAAGCTTTTGGTGCAATCAAATTGGAGCAAGTTGTGTGGCTTGACTCGACTTTTGATAAGAATCATCAATTTTTGGGTTTACACCTGGTAGAGCGCATTTATCTCTGCTGAATGTGGAGTTTTTACAGAGAAAGTTGGGTTTACCCATCTAAAAGCAGGCGCAAATTTGACCAGAGGTAGCAAAAAACGTTGTTCAAGTCGTCTCTGCCTCTTTTATAGCTGTCGCCAGTTGGTTTAGGACATTGAAAATAAAGGGTATGTGGGGGCTGCGCCCCCAGCCAGGGGTTCCACCCCTGCACCCCGTCCTAATCTAGATGACTACCGCTATAGAGAGAAGATCGAAGACTTGCTGTATAAACGCCAAAAAGACGCGCAAAAGCCAAAACTCTTGCGCATCCTACGGGGTTAATTTTGGGTTGAACTAGGCGATCGGGTTGTTGCTGGTTAACAAGCCATTGGTGGCCGCTTGAGCCGGAGGATTGTCGGCCACCCAGGTGTAATAGTCAGTCAGCAAGTGGTGCATTAACCGTTGCTTGATTGTGAGCAGCACACTCTTTAGCAAACTGTTGCCCGTTGTTTCGAGAAAAGCTCGTGGCGTTAAACGCATCGCTGGAGGAATTTCGACTGCAACCGCTAAATCAGCTCGACCTTTTAACAAGGTTTGCGACTGGTGCGACATAGGCTGTAGCTTACCGACGAGATCAAGAGAAAACCGCTGATTTACGTACTGAAACCCGCGAATTTCACAACCTGTCGAGCGAATTTCAATCGTGCCGTCAGGTTCTGCCCAAACGCGCATATCCACAATTGGTTGCAAGCTCAGCATCATAAAGGCGATCGGGCGCATTTTCAGGCGATACAAATCACCCCCCATTGCCTCAATCTGGCTGCTGTGTGCCAGCGCATTCACAACTCGGCGCGGCTGCCGCAAGTAGTGTTGAATCGGAACGGGCTGTTCCGCAACGGAAATTTCGACAATTTGGCAAGCGTGAAAGCGGAGTTCCATAGATGTGGGGAAAAATGCTGAGCAAAAAAAATGGTTTTCAACAGACTGTCATAAATCTGCGTACCTTTGACAGTCTTCTGAAAAACTTCTTAACGATATTCTAATAAAATCTCAGCATTTTTTCTGAGTTATCAGGAAAACAATCCTAGAGGAAGGTTTCTAAATAGGCTAATACACTGGATTCAGCGCCTAAAAATCCTAGAAATTCAAGGATCTAGGATTTCCGAAGTCTGCGATCCTAAGCAGAAGTACTGAAGCGATCGCAATCCTGCCTGATTGCGAAGTAGTTTCCTGGTCAACTCTTCACAACACCGCTCTCACTTCATCAATTGCCCAAGGCTCCTGGAATTCTACAGGTTAGCTGCAGCGATCGCTTGCTCGACCTGAACCACACAGTCACTTACCGGAAGTCGTTGTTGTAGGGCATTGACCAGCACATCGTAGGCTGACTGATTGACCTCCAGCAGCGTTTTAGCCCGAAGGATAGCTAAACGTTCTTTTTGCTCGCACTCTTGCGGCGAAATACCCAGTTGAATCAGAACACCCCGCAACTTATTGCGGTCATCTGCCCCCCCTTCCACATTGCCATAGGTCAGCTTTTCGGCGGCGATGCCCGCCATCCAAACTGTGCAAAAGCGATCGAGCATTTGTCCCGACAATTTGCCAGATTGCAGCTCTGCCTCTAACTCAGTTGTGTCAAACCGCACTCCTCCCTGACCTGCATGCCCCTGCTTCAGAGCCTCCCAGGCCGTCAGCGCGTAGCCCGTAACCGGAATGTTGAGTTGCTCTGCCGCGAGAAAGTGTCCGGCTTCGTGGTGAATCACGCGATCGCGATGCTGGCTTGAAAAACCCGCCAGAAAATCTAGCACCAGCGATGCACCTTGCCCCTTCCACTGAAAGCTGTCGAGCGTGGCGATGCTCAGAAAACCAAAGGTCGCGATCGCAGGAATGGCCGGCGATAAGTTCACGAGCGGCCCCAAAAGGCTCGTCATCGTCACTAGAAAGATCGAGATTGCAACCAGATTCAGAGAAAGTTGAGACATGGAAGCCAGGAAGAACGCAACAGACAGTCGCAGTCATGAAAAACTGTTACTAAACTTTACGATAAAGCATTCCCGGCAGTTGAGCCACTATCTCTAGTAATTCGAGCTGAAGTAACTCAGCCGATAAGATGCTAGCCGCCAGCTCTGTCTGCTGCACCAAGCGATCAAACGAAACAGCTTCACCCGTTGGAGCCAGCTTGCTGAGCGCCAAAAGAATGTGCTGCTGCTGAGGTGTAAGCGGGGGCTGGGGAGGCTGGGGTTCCACAGGTTTTGGAAACGGAAGCTCCATTTGGGGCAGCGTACCCAAAAGTTCGAGGAGATGATTTTTGCCCAAAATCACCTGTGCCCCCTGGTTGAGCAACGCCAGACAACCATGCGATTGGGGATTATCTAAACTGCCAGGCAAAACGTAAACATCGCGACCATACTCCGCTGCCATGTGAGCCGTGATCAGTGCGCCAGAACGGGCCGGGGCTTCCATCACAATGACCGCACGACACAACCCAGCAATGATGCGGTTCCGCCGGGGAAAGTTGGGCCGATCCGGCTTTGTTCCAGCCGGATACTCACTCAAAGCCAAACCACTTTCAACCAAACGGTGATATAGCTGCCGATTCTGATAGGGGTAGGTGATATCAAGCCCTGTGCCTAAAACGGCGATCGTTCGTCCTCTGTTTTGCAGGCAGGTGCGGTGAGCATCGGTATCAATCCCTTCTGCTAAACCCGAAACAATCGAAAACCCCTGCCCAATCAACGCTTCCGTGAGCCATTCAGTCCACTTATGTCCATAGTCTGACGGGGCACGTGTGCCAACAATGCCAATCATCGGCTGTATTCCCTGGTTTTCAGCCAGGTCTACTTTGCCACGGTAGTAGAGCGTGGCAGGTGGGTCAAAAATCTCGTGCAGCAGTTGGGGATAGTCCGAATCGGCAGGCGTCCAAAAATGGGGATTTGCTTGCTCGTGCTTTTCTAGCAGGGCGATCGCATCCATTTTTGCGTGGGCATTTGCGATCGCGTCTGCCAGTTGTAAGCCAATGCCATCCACCGCTAACCAATCAGCAGGACTTGCCTGCCAAGCGGTTTTGAGATCACCAAAAAACTCACGCAAACGCCGCAATGTAATCGGGCCAACCCCATCGATTTGCGACCAGGCCAACCAGTAAGCCCGTTCAGAAGACCTGTTATTTTCTAAATGCACCAATTCAATCGCCTAATTCAAAGTAGAGAGGCGATCTGTTGAAGCTTGCGATCGCCCCTGTTTAGAGAATGCCCATTTACAGGGTAAGGACGATTCACCAGAGTAAATTTACATTTAGGCGCAAAAAAACCTGCACTGAACCCATCTGATGATAGGCTAATACCTCAATCAGCTTCTCCAATCAGCGTAAATGCCGCCCAGTCGCGCGGTTTGGGATACTGCTGCTGAGTGGATAGCATGGCTTGCCGCAGGGCTTGTGCCTTATCAGGATTTTGCTGCAAGTTCTTGTAAAACTGCACCATCAAAGCAGAGGTTGGGGCATCCGGCACAGCCCAGAGCGACACAACCATGCTAGGTACGCCAGCGGTGATGAACGATCGCGATAGACCAATCACCCCATCTTCAGTGATTTTGCCACGTCCTGTATCGCAAGCACTCAGCACCACCAGGTCAGCCGCCAACTTGAGATCCAAAATTTCGTCAGCTTTAAGCAGGCCCGAATCTTTGCCATCGGGAGAGAGCGCGATCGCACCGGGCACCCCGTAGTCCTTCCGGTCATCGAGCAAGCCATGTGTCGCCAGGTGAATGATCGGAGCCTGCGAGACTTGTTTCAACACGTTTGCCTTAGTTGCCGTCTCACCCAGCATTGGTTGGGTTTTGAATAAACTAGCGATCGCGCGGGCTTCATTCTCAGCACCCGGTAAAGGAGCAAGCTGCACCGGAGGCGCACCCGGATCAAGCACAACCTTTGGCATTACAGGATTACCGACAATCAAAGGCGCACCTGATTGAGGTGGGCGGTTTCCCTGTTGTTTTGTTAAGCCTAAAACCTGGATCGAGGGCGCAGTGAGAATGGTGTGTTTCTCAATTAAGTAGGTGCCCTCTTCATCCTGTAAGGCGGCAAACGGCACCAAAAACAACGCAGCCTGCGGTAAGAAAATAACGCGCTCTTCTGGCTTTTTGGGCAACAAATCAGCAATCGGTTGAATCAGCATCTGATGCAGTTGCTTCAGCTCTGACCCATCGCTTTCTTCAGGTGCCGGAGCAGACTCCGTTCCAACCACAGCCAACCCTCGCACCCCGATGTCATCTCGGGTGAGACGCACGAGACTATCGAGCGATCGCTTCTGCTTCACCAACTCTGCCAAACTCACCTGGCGAAACGTCACCGTCCCCGTCGGAGAAACCACCCAAATTAGAATTTGAGTGGCAAGCTGCCGTTCGCGATCGCTGGGAAACGGCTGCATATCCTCGTAAATCACCGAATATTCCACCAGGGTTGCCCGATGCTCTTTCGCAATCTGCCGAATTTGGGCTAACGTCAGCGGTTCTACAGGGATAGGTTTTGTCTGGTTTGACAAGCGACGCGCCAATAACTCAACAAACGCCCGCGCCCGTGCCCGCTCGGCAACCTCAAGGGCTGCATCTGATTTTTGCTGAGCGATCAACGCTTGCTGTAACAGGCGATAGGTGCTGGCTTGCTCATCAAACAGCGAAATCTTGTTGATGTCGTTGCTGCCCAAATCAGACCGAATCGCCTCCTGCACCGCGATCGCCTGACGTAATATTTGCTCAGCCTGAGCCGCCTTGTTATCTGCCAGATACACCTTACCCATTGCCTTTAAGGTGAGACTTTCAGCCCGGCGATCGCCCGCTTTGCGGCTTAACGTGACCCCCTGCTTGAAATACTCCAACGCCTGAGCCGACTGTTTTTGACTATAGGCAATTAGCCCTAAATTCGTGAGAATGCCAACTTCTGCGGGTACATCACCAATTTCACGCGCCAGTTTCAAGCCCTGCACATGGTAAGGATCCGCTTCGGCAAACTGCCCTAACTCGGCGTAAGAACGGCCCAAGTTGCCGAGAATGGTGGCTTCGACATTGCGATCGCCCACTTCACGCGTAATCTTTAAAGCCTGCTTGTAATACTCAATCGCCTTGGACTGCTGATCTTCAAAAGAGTAGACGGTGCCAATGTTAGACAACGCATTCACCATTTGAGGACGATTACCAGCCGCTTTTGTCAAAGCTAAAACTTGCTCGTAATACTCAAGCGCTTGCTGACGCTGCCGTAAATAGGTGTAAACCGTACCAACATTATTCAAAACCGTAGCTTCTAACGTGGTTTCGCGTTGGGCACGGGTACTTTTGAGCGCCAGGTCAAAATACTCTAGCGCCTGCTGATATTGCCCAATATTGCTGTAAACCAAACCGATATTGTTAAGCGATTTTGCCTCGCCAGATCGGTTCTCCGTCGATCGCGATAGTTCTAGCCCCTGCTGATAAAACTGCATCGCCAGTGGGTAGTTGCCCAAATCGTTGTACACGCTACCCATGTTGTTGATCGCGATCGCCTTGCTGCTCAGATCCCCCATCTGATCAAACAGCTTGACTACTTGCTGGTAAATTTCCAGAGCCTTTTGCTTTTCGCCAGTGCGGTTATAGTCAGTCCCCAAACTCAACAAAATCGCCGCTTCAATCCGCAAACTCCCCGCGTCAGACGGCACCGCTTTGATCACCTTCAACGCCTGCGTGCTGTAAGAAATTGCCTGCTGCCGTTCACCTAGCTCCGAGTAGGCGGTTGCGAGAGCCAACAATCCAGCGGCTTCAAAGGATGGGTTTTGCAGTTGACGGGCTAAATTTATGGCTGTCTCAAACTCCGCGATCGCCTGTTGCTGGGCGGCGGCTGTGCCCTGCTGTTGAATGCTTTGCCCCCGTTTCATCGATTGCCAGTATTGGTCTTGAGGGTTACTGGCTGACGCAACCTGGAGTTGATCGCGTTGCTTTTGGTAAGCTTGCGCTTTTTCCGTGTTACCCAATCGCTGATGTAACAAGACCAGTGCATCTAGTGCTTTTGCGACCTTCTCAGTATCTGGAATTTCCTTAGCTACAATTACCGATTGCTCCCAACGGGCGATCGCGGCTTCAAACTCAGCATTGTTCGCCAACGCATTTGCCAGCGTGCTGAGAGCGTCATACTGCTTGATGTGATCACCCAGTGCCTCAGCCAGTTTGAGGCTGCGCTCTAAATACGCGTTTCCTTTTTGAAAGTTGCCAGTGCTGGTGCGCAAAATGCCTAAAAAGTAGAGCGAAAACCATTGCCCGTTGCGATCGCCCAGGTCTTCATAAATTTTCAGCGCCTTTAGCAAAGCTTCTTCTGACGCGTCAAACTGGCTATTTTGAAAGAGGCTTACCCCATCTTGGATTAATTTCAGCGCTTCTTCACTCGGAGAAGTGGCCGTTTGAGCCTGAGCCACCGATCCCCCCGCATTAAATGAGCCTAGGCTTGCTCCCATCAGAGTGCCGACCAGTGCTAAGGCAACCCCTCGCTGCTTCCATTGCATCGCTCGTATCCCACAACGCTTGCCAGATCTTACTCCTTCGCCCTTCGTTGTAAAAAGATATTCAGATCGGCAAACGTACAGGCATAGGTGACTGTCGGAACTTCGTAGCCCTTAAGGTGAACTGTAAACTGCTTAAACATCGCAGTGGTGTCGTCACTTCCCAACGCGGTGAGCAGGTGCTTATGGGTCATCTCGCCGATCGCCACATCCAGCCCAATCTGCTTCGTTGAAGTCTCTAACCGAAAGGCGGCATTCACCGTGTCACCTAGGGCTGTGTAATCGGGGCGATCGCTGCTACCTGCATTGCCCACCATCGCATAGCCGGTATTTACCCCAGCCCCAATTCTGAGCGGAAACGGCAGCGGATAAAGGTTGTACAAATCGGTCGTCATCTTGTGCAGGGCACTCAACGCTTTGAAGATTTGTGACATCTCCTTCGGTTGAATCTCTTGGGTGCCGTGGATCCACACAGCCATCACCGCATCGCCAATATACTTATCGACCCAGCTCCCATGCTCTCGAATAATTTCCCCGGCATGGCGAAACCAGGTGCCAATCATTTCTGAAAGCACCTTTTCATCCATCTGGCGGGTCAGACCTGTAAAGTTGCGAATATCAATAACCAGCACAGAGATTAAACGACGGACATGCAGAGCAGCCGTCGCTGTAAAATCTTTATCTTCATTTGCCGAACTCGCCACCGAATTGGGCGCGGGACAGTAAAACTCAACCTCAGTTTGCCCAAACGTCAGGTGATCGCCATTCCGCAACGTCACCGGGATACTCACTCGTCGCCCATTTACAAACGAGCCATTTCGACTGCCTAGATCAATCAAGTAAAAGTCACCCGTATCCATGCACTGCAACATGGCATGGTTACGCGAAATCCAGCGGTCTGACAGCACAACATTGTTATCTTCACTGCGACCAATCGTCCAGCAGTTGGTACCTGTTAACGGCACCTGATTAGTGCCCGTTTCCGTTCTTAGGATCAAATGGGGGACAGATTGCACAATCACAAAGTTTTGGGCTGATAACTGGAAAAACGATAACTATCCCTATGATGCACTCTGACATAGGTTATTGCTACGCCAGTGTAAATTCCTGCTAAAGATCTCAGCAATTATATTCAAGCGATTGCAAAGCCTGTTTGAAATCCCACAGATGTGTGAACTTCTCACAAGCATTTTTCGCTTGCTGATCATCTATACACAGCCAAAGCGGGATTGTCAGGCAAAAGCTGCCACTAACCAAAATAAACCGTCCACCAAAATTGTGCTGACAACCGCCCCACTAAATGCCCACCAGTGAGGTTTACGTCCCTGCAAAGCAAAAACACTGACAGCCAACAGCAGCAGTGCCAGTGAAATTGCGCATGTCAGACCCCAGGGTGTGTAGATTTGCCCCAAAGCAACATGCAAGATAGAGGAAGCTAGCTCCTGATCGACCCGCATTAAGCTGCGCCAGTAGGGCATTAAACGAGTCAGATAAAAGTAAACATCAGTAACAACTGTGCCAAACAGAGAGCCAACAAAAAAGAAATTACCTAACAGACTACGCCCACGCCAGATGCTCCACAGGGCAAAAGGTAAACCGATCGCCTCCATTGGCAAGTGCAAGATCGGCTCCCACCGAAACCAGCCCCAATAGATTGAGCCAGCCAGCCAAGTCCACGCAAACCCTTCTAACAGATCCCCCCAGTGGGCAAACCTATCACCCTGCTGCCAACGATAGCTCAACCAAAACAACACCGGAGTCAGCAGCAAACTGACCCAGGGGTAAAAGCGCACAAGGGGAGCCTGAATAAAAACTGGCACCGAAACCAGGAAAATAGCGGCAAAAAACATCGTCAGAGAAAAGGCGACAGCAGATCGAGGCGTTACTGCGGCAACCAGACGACGAACCCCATCCTCACCAGTAGCAGGAGGACTAACAGTATCTAAAGCAGAGCGAGTGTAGACGACCAAGGTGAGGAACCAAAGAATTGCTTATGCTTTTCATTTTATTTACTTTATTTAACATATCACAAATTCTCTTGGATGCCCAGGGGGGGGATAAGGAGATAACACTCGTCCCGCCAGACCAACCAGCCCTGATCATAGGTGGGAATTGAGGAAACACTTGCTTTTTAAGTTTAATTTCAGGCTAGAGCATCGAAATGCCTGACTAAAACCCAAATTAGAGAGTTGCATTTATTGACATTTAATGAACCTTCATACTTTTTACTTGGCAGTGACAACAAGTCCCTTTAGAGTTGGATGAGCATACAGGCTGCCCTTCATTCGGCAGCTATTTAAAGAGCGTGGCTTGGAGTAAGTGAATGATTGAGGCGGGGTTATCTGGTAGTCATCTAGGGCTAGCGTTTGGGGCAACAGTAAATTACTCCTTAGCCGTTGCGACTTCAGCTGAAGCACCGAGTCTGATCGCAAGCCTGTTTCAGGCGATCGTGTTGGGTTTAGTTCAAGGCATTACAGAGTTTCTACCAATCAGCAGCACGGCTCACCTCATCATTTTTCGGGATATTTTTGGCTGGTCACAGCAAAAGTATTTTGTCGATGCAATTCAGTTTGGCAGCGTCATCGCGGTGATCTTGTACTTCTGGAAAGACATTCGCACTGTGCTAACTGGGGGTTGGCAAGCGTTTCAAGCGAAAGATTGGGCGCGAGAAGAGTGGAAGATTTTAGTTGGCATTGCGGTTGGTACAATCCCCGCTTTGGGTCTGGGCTATATCTTCAAAGATGCGATTACAGAAAGTCCTATCGTGATTGCGATCGCCTCAATTGTGATGGCCCTCTTACTTGGCCTCGCCGAAAAAATTGGCACCCGCAAACGTGATTTCAATGATTTAGAGATTAAAGATGGCTTTTTGGTGGGCTTGGGGCAAAGTTTAGCTTTGATTCCGGGAGTTTCTCGCTCTGGCTCAACCCTGACAACCGCCCTCTTTTTGGGACTAGAACGTGCCCCAGCCGCTCGTTTTTCGTTTTTACTGGGCATCCCTACATTGACGATCGCCACCCTATTTCAGGCTCGCAAAGCCTTTACCAACATTGACAGCATTTTGGCGCTCCTAGCAGGGATTGTGTCTGCCTTTATTTTTTCGTACTTAGCGATCGCCTGGTTGCTGCGCTACCTCCAACGTAAGAGCACCTGGGTCTTTGTCTGGTATCGCCTCGCTTTGGGTGTGGCAATTTTATTGGCGGTTGCCACCAATTTCTGGAAAGTCACTTAGATCCAGAATCGGCAGTGATAATAGAAGAAAAGCGGTTTGCCTTGCTTGAATTTTGGGTGTTGCTGATTGGGCGTATGAATTCTGTAAGGGCGTTTCGCGAAAAGCCCCTAACGTAGGAATGTTGATCCAAAAATCATATCTACACTCAGCAGCGCCGAATTTTGAAAGGATGTGTTTTTGTTAGCTCCCTTCATTCTCCAACCCTGAACGGATTTGTCTCCGGTGATTTGGCTAGAATGTGGGACTGAGAAATTCATTCAGCAATGCTGCTTTTCTCTAAAACTTCGTTCTGCTAATCCCCTTACCAATGAGCGCTGCTACCATTCGTCCTGCTGTGATTACAGCCGTGTTGCCTGACTCGATCGCCGCCGAAATTGGCTTTGAACCGGGCGATCGGATCGTCTCGATTAATGGTCAGCAACCCCGAGATCTGATTGACTATCGCTTTCTCTGCGCCGACGAAGTGCTAGAGCTAGAGATTTTAGGCAAAGACGATAAGACTTACGAGATCGAGATTGAGAAAGACTACGACGAAGACCTGGGTTTAGAGTTTGAGACAGCCCTGTTTGATGGCTTAATTCAGTGCAATAACCGCTGCCCCTTCTGCTTTATCGATCAACAACCGCCCGGCAAGCGGAGCAGCCTTTACCTCAAAGACGATGACTACCGCCTCAGTTTTCTCTACGGGAGCTACCTCACCCTCACTAATTTGACCCAACCCGAATGGGATCGGATCGAGCAACTGCGCCTATCTCCCCTCTACGTGTCGGTACATGCAACCGAGGTAGAGATTCGCACACGCCTGCTCAAAAATCCCCGCGCCGGGCTGATTCTCGATCAGTTGCGCTGGTTTCAGGAGCGATCGCTGCAAATTCACGCACAAGTTGTTTTGTGCCCCGGCATCAATGATGGGGAGCATCTCACCCAAACCTTGCTAGATCTGGCTCAATTCCACAAAGGTGAGTTTCCAGCCGTGGCATCCGTTGCAGTGGTTCCAGTAGGGCTGACCCGTTTTCGTCCCGCAGAAGACGAGCTAGTACCGGTCACGCAAGCGAAAGCCAGAGAAGTGATTGCTCAGGTGCAAGCTCTGCAAACCAAGTTTCAGCAAGAACTGGGCAGCACCTTTGCCTGGTTAGCCGACGAATGGTTTTTGATTGGGCGCGTTGACTTACCGCCCGAAGCCCACTACGAAGACTACCCCCAGATTGGCAACGGCGTCGGCTCGATTCAACTCTTTCTCAAAGAGTTTCACAAAGCGGCCAAAAAGCTTCCCAAGAAACTAAAACAACCCCGTCGGCTCACGTGGGTCGTGGGTAATGCGGTTGAGTATGCCTTTCAGCCCTTGCTAGCCCGACTCAACCAGGTTGAAGGCTTAACCGTCGAAATGGCCGCGATCGCGAGTGAATACTGGGGGCAATCGATCAGCGTCACGGGTCTGATTACTGGGCAAGACATCCTGAAAACGTTGCAGGGCAAAGACTTAGGCGATGCGATTCTGATTCCCTCAGTGATGCTCAAGCACGACGAACCCAAGTTTCTCGATGACATGGCGATCGCCACATTAGAACAGCAACTTGGCACCCCCATCATCGCTGTCGATGGGGTCAAAGGCTTAATGGATGCTTGCAGCCTCAAATCGACGAACCCACCCAAGCCGGAACGCGCTAAAGATCACTACGTGGAGTTAGCCAGCCACAAACCTTAAACAGCTCGAGTTCCAGTGATTGCGATCGATGGCATCAAAGGCTTAATGGATGTTTGCAGCCTCAATTCATAGCACCGAAGGAATCTACGAGGCGTACCAGCCCCAGCTTTATAGCGATTTGAATCGTTTGGGAGTCTATGCCGCTCATCCCTGAAAAGACACTATCACTTGGCTTCTCTAATTCACAGCAAGAGAAAATTATCCCGTCACTACAGGAAAGTTCAGCATTGTTCGAAACTGAATATAGATATGCTTTTGGATAAGCATCCTTAGGATAGGGGCGTTTTGCAAAACGCCCTTACAGAATTCATACACCCGATCGCTTATTTTTGAGCGTTTTGTAGAGCGGCTTCGCTGTTTTGCAGATAGGTCGCAACGCGATCTTGCGCTGTAGCATACCGCTTATCTGTTGCAGGCACCGCCGCCATCAAATCAGAGGCCTGTCGCCAACGAGCGGCAATCTCTAACCAGGTCGCAGCAGAGTCTGCTTTTCTGCCCATGGTGGCCGCTTGCTCAGCTAAACGCACCGCTTTGGCAAAAGAGTCGGCTGAGCCCCTGGTCGGCTGAGCGGCTTTTGTCGGACTCGGCTGCACTGACTTGATAGCACTTGGAGCAACCATCGGCGTTGGAGCAACCATCGGCGATGGTTTTGGCAGCACTGGCTGAGCCTTCTCCTTAGGTTGTGGCTGAGTCTGAGAGCTAAACGTAGGTTGCGTTTCTGCCAAATCTTTTGGTGCAAACTGCGTATAAGCAGCCCAGGCAACTAAGCCCAGCAAAGTGACCGTACTCGCACCCAGCAAGCCACCCCGTAACAACTGCTTACGAGCTTTTTGTTGACGAGGAGACTCGCTCTTAATTGCGGTAGACGTAGGAGCCGTTTTGAGCGACTTCAAGTCTTGCGCCACTTGCTGCAACAGATTGGGCTGATTCAGCGTAATTTCTTTTGACCAAAGTAGTTGGCCGTCTGGATCGCGACGAATTTCTTGGAGCCAAAGCAATTGTTGCTCTCGAACGATCCGGCTATTGATGTTAACGCGGCGAATATTACGTGGGGCGATCGCCTCTAAAATCTTGCGAACTCGCTCTGGCAAGGTTGTTATATCTAGTTGCTCTGGCGTTGCGGCTTCACACAGCAGTTGAAGCACACCATTTTCAAAAATGGCACGCGTTCTAACGCCACAGTCAGACAGACGATCATTCAACACTTGAATAATCGCAGCGACGCTGCCTTGGCTTGCCTGTAAAAAAATGTCGTTTACGGGGTTGGTCATCATTTTGCTCTGGCAGATAGTGAATGGAACCCTTTACCACTCGTTGCACCGGGATACTAAATAGATAGAAATAGAATGTTGAATAAAGACTAAATTTTACAGGAAAACTCGAACCGAATCCTGATTAAAGATACTGCATGGATCCTATTTAGGATCATATTTGAACCAAAATTTATCAAGTTGGTAGCGTAGATCACAGATACAGAGAGAGTTAGGTGGCTTATTTCGTTTTCTTATTGCCCTTTACCAGTTAATAAGGTTATCCAAACAAAAGTTAACAATCCCTGGATCGCCACCAGTCTCAGGGTAACTCAGTCTTTTTCAATCCCCTTTTGAGCCTGCGTCGGTTACACCGGGCGATCGCTCTAGTCTTCTCGCTTCAATGCCCTTCCCAGCGATTAAGTGGTACGCAGTCAATCTCAAGCTGGTCGAGCGCTCGCGCCACCACAAAATCCACCAAGTCTTCAACCGTTTGAGGTTGGTGATACCAGGCTGGAATGGCAGGTACAATTCGAGCGCCCGCCTCTGCCAAAGCCGTCAGATTGCGTAAGTGAATCAGGCTAAACGGTGTTTCACGCGGCACCAAGACTAACTTACGCCCCTCCTTGAGTTGCACATCAGCCGCCCGTTCAAGTAAGTCAGAACTCAAGCCCGTCGCAATTTTTGCAGCGGTACTCATGCTACACGGCATCACCAACATTCCCAACGTGCGAAACGAGCCACTCGCGATCGTCGCCCCCACATCACTCCAGGGGTGACAGGTCAACTTACCACCCACTTCAACCCCCGCTTGCGATCGCCAAAACTGTTCTTGCTGCATCGGCTCCGCTGGCATGCGAATATCTTGCTCGGCTTGCCAAACCATGTAAACCGCTTTTGAAGCAACTAACTCAACAGCATAATCTGCCGCCAGAAGATATTTAAGTGCCCGCACCGCGTAGATTAGACCAGAGGCACCTGTTACCCCCAAAATTAGTGGACGATTTGATGAATTAGCCACGAAACCTCTAACTTTTCCTACGTGTTAACAAATCGACTCGGCATCTAACCCAGCCCTACAGAACCGCGTCTGGCAGACATGTCAGCATCTCATCCCAGGTTGAGCAGCGTTGCAGGCGATCGACCACAATTGGCAACGGCTCCGCAAAGATCGTCGAAAAATCCATTTCGCCTGCTAAGCGAGGATTAAACGCAAGTTGCTCCATGGGTGGTTTGAACTGAGCATCCACGTCGGGACGATTGCCTCTAGGGTCGAGCCGATACCAGCCGTAATCAGGCAAATACACCGCATTGAAACCATGCAAGCAGTAGGGCGCACCATCATCATTCACACTCAAGCGCTGGTAACACAACCCCGCTGGAATGTAGTTCGCCCGTAGCAGTGCTGCCAACAAGTGGCTTTTGGCATAGCAATAGCCCGTCTGATGGTGCAAGACCTCTGAAGCTTTGCACGGCACGGGATTCATCTGGTAATCTACGCTGTGCTTAATCTCATCCCGCACCCACTCAAAACAGGTCTGCGCGATCGCCTCTACCGATGTCTGAGTTGCCGCTAACACCTTTGCCTGAGCCAATACAGCCGGATGCTGCCAATCAATAATGTCCGTTGATGCAAGATAGGGGGCTAAATTTTCCATACATGATGACCAGGTTATGAGCCGAGAGGGTTTCACCGATCGCCCGACCGATTAAGGTGCAGCGATTTCAACAATTCAAGGTGCTGACCAACTGGGGCGATCGTATTGGCTGTGATCAAGCCACTCGCCGCGACTGCTGGCAGTCCAATGCCAGGAAAGGTCGAGTCACCACAACAAAACAAGCCTGCCAACGGTGTGCGACAGCCCGGAAACACACTTTCGCCTGCGCGTAACGCCGGACCATAAGAACCGCGATCGCGTCGCAAAAATCGAGCATGGGTCAACGGCGTGCCCACCAGAGCCACCTCAGTGCGCTGGCGAATATCTGGAATCACCCGCTCCAGAGCTTGCCACATCACCTCAGCCCGCACCTCCTTTTGCTTGGCGTAGGCAGCACTATGCCGATCTAAGCCAGCCCACAGCTCATACGGTTCGTTGCCGGGGGTGTAGACGTGAATCGCATGTTTGCCGAGAGGTGCCAACTCAGGATCCAATCGGGAAGGAATCGAAATCAACACGACATTCTGAGGGGCAGTTAAATGCTGCCAATCATTCACCACGATGTAGTGACACGCCAGATTTTCGGGTAAGTTTGTCGCATCAATGCCCAAGTGCAAATGCATGAAGCTATCACAAGCCGGGGTTGCCTGCCGCTGCTCAACAAACCGAGAGGGTAAAGCGCCCTGGGGCACCAGTTTGAGCGTATCCCAAATCGATGCATTGGAGATAACCGCCTGTCGCGCCTGCAAAACCTTGCCATTTCGCAGTTTTACCCCCACCGCGCGATTTGCCTGCACCAACACTTGCTCGACATGAGCGTTGAGCCAGAGCCGCCCGTTAAATTTCTCTACCCCTCGTACTAACGCCCCCACTAATGCCCCACTTCCCCCAATCGGATAGTCAAGCTGCACACCGGGGCGATACCAATCAGCAAACATAAACGCAACTTCTGCCGCGCTGGTGCCATCCGCAGGCAACCCCGACAACAAAAAGCAAAGTAAGTTGAGCCAGTTGCGTAAGAATGGATCCTGCACCACATCATCCATCACCCGCGCAAACGCCCCGGTCAGGCGCATGATTTGCGGAGCGTGCTGCAACATCGACGGGGCAAATGGGCCAACCGACAGCAGCGCACCAACATCCAAACGGAGAGCCGCAGGTGGTAGGGAGATCGCAGCCTTAGCCAGGGGAGCCATCACCTGTTGCAGCCGCCGCCATTCGGCAACAGCCGTGGAGCCTCGAAACCGCTCAACAATCTCGCAAAACTGATCTGCACCAACCGCCGTGTCAAAGTCACCTTCTGGCAAGCAACAGCCCCAGGTATCGTAATTAGCCCAGGTCACATCTTCCGCGATCGCATCTAACACCTGCCGCAACGGGTTTGGTGAGGGACTGTAGGACAGCCCAGAATACAGTGAAGGGCCAGAGTCAAAGCGATAGCCCTGATACTTAAACGCATGCGCCGCTCCACCCGGAATTGAGTGGCTCTCGCAGACCAGCACCTGCAAGCCATAGCGAGCCAGCAGAGCCGCACTACACAACCCACCTATCCCACTGCCGATGACAATCACATCCACAGTCTCAGCAGAATTCGTCAAAGTCTGGGTTGAGTCGAGCGATCGCATAAAAAACCTCTCACTATCCATTCGACAGGATAACGAGAGGAATCTGAAATAGGGAAGGGTTGCTAGAAAAAACCGTTCAAGGCGATCGCCTACTCATCCTCTAGCTCATCTTCATCCTCATCATCAAGATCTTCGACCTCATCAAGTTCTTCATCATCTTCCACATCAAAGTCATCCAGCACCTCTTCAATTGGCTCCACTTCATCCACACGGGAAAGCAGCACAGGAGCTTCTGGGGCTTCCTCAATCGCCTCACTGCCAGCGCTGAGAGCAACCAGGTCAATCTGCTGGCGATAGTAGTCAACATCCTTAACTTGCACCTCAATCCGATCGCCCAGGCGATATTGCTTGCGGTTCTTGCGACCGACCAGCGTTTGTTGGCGCGATCGGTACTCGTACCAGTCATCCTTCAGCGAACTGACGTGTACCAGCCCCTCAACCAACAACTCTTCTAACTCAACAAACAGGCCATAGGACTGCACGCCGATGATCAACCCGTGGAAAATCTCCCCAGTGCGTTCCCGCATCAGTTCAACTTTCTTCAGCTCATCCAGGTCGTCTTCTGCTTCTTTGGCAACTTTTTCGCGCTCACTCAGATGCACCACAACGGCAGCAAAATAACGCTCTAACTCTTGATGAATATCCGGTGGCAGCACGTTCCAACTAATGTTGCCGTGGCACGAACTATGGCGCAGATCAACCGTCTCTTTAGAACGCGTCGATTTGCGATCGCGACCATGCTCAAACACCGCATGCAGCACCCGTTGCACTAACAGATCCGGGTAGCGCCGCACCGGTGAGGTAAAGTGCGAGTACCCCTGGTCTAACGCCAAACCAAAATGGGGTTTTGGCTCGGTGCTGTAGGTCGCAGGCTTCAGCGTCTCCAGCAAGAGGTAGGTCAACACCCGCTCTGCATCCGACTCGGCAAACTTTTGAGTAAACCGACGATAATCGCGCGGGTAAACCGTCTCAGGTTCCTCTAGTTGCAGCTCAATGCCCATATTGAGCACCAGCTTGGCAAGTTCTTCCACATCCTTCGGGTTCGGAGTCGGATGCACCCGATACACACAGGGCACCTCTAACGCCCGTAAATGAGCCGCGACCAGCTGATTCGCCAGCACCACCAACTCCACAATCATCGTGTGAATCGGTTCAGACGGCAGCTCAATAATGGCACTCAGGGCACCTTCATCGTCGTAGTGAAACTTAGGCCGAAACGTAATCTGATTACCGTCAGGATCATCCTGGGTGCTAGCCAGGGCGCGATCCGGCAGATTTAGCTCAAACGCACCGCGATTATGACGCTGTTCACGCAAAGCTTGGCTCAGACGCGCCAGGTGGTGCAGCGTTTCAAACACTTCTTCGAAGGGAGCAATGTCATCTGGCGATTCTGTATCCAGATCGTGCTCTAGGATTGCCTCTGCCTGCTCGTAGCTGAGTTGATAATCAACATTGATCACCGTTGGTTGAATCTCATATTCAACCACTTCCCCATCTTCATCCAGAGTCACCAGCACCGAAACAGCGAGACGTTCTTTGCCCACTTGAAACGAGCAGAGATTGTTGGTCAGCTCATCGGGCAGCATTGGCACCACGCGATCGCCCAGATAAACCGACGTGCCGCGCTTCTTAGCTTCCCGGTCAATCGAAGACTCTGCCTCAACGTAGTACGCAACATCCGCAATGTGAATGCCCAGTTGCACCCTGCCGTCATCAAACTGCTCCAGCGTGATCGCGTCATCCAGACTGTCGATGCCAGTGCTGTCTGGCTTCAAAGTCAGAGTCGTCACCTTACGAAAATCAATCCGATTTTTTAGCTCTGACTTGGGAATTTTTGTCGGCAGTTTCTTGATCGCTTCTTGCACGTGCCCCGAAAACTCGTGAGGCAAGTCATATTTGCAATAAACAATATCCATCTCTGAGATGGAAGTGTCATTTCCCAGAATTTTGGCAATTCGCCCAATCGGCGGATTTTTACCCAAGGGGTAGCGCAAAACTTCTACATGCACGAGCTGGTCGATCGCATCAGCGGGATCTTCCCCGTTTTGCTTGAGAGCAACCTGAAACCGCAGCCGATCATCCAAAGGTTTCGCCAGGTAGTGACCCTCCTCACCGGGGATCACCTTTGCCAACACCGAGGGATTCGATCGCTCTAAGATCAGCCTCACTTCCCCTTCAGGGCTTCGCTTTTGATTGCCTTCTTTCGTCACCCGCACCAAAACGCGATCGCCATTCCAGGCATTGTTGAGCTGGCTCGGCGGAATGTAGACATCCTCCGCATCATCCTCATCTTGAATCGCAAAGCAAAACCCTTTGCTAGAACAGCGCAGCCGCCCTTCTACCAACCCTTCTTCGGGCAAGCGGCGATAACGGCCCCGGTCTTTTTCTAAGATGCCAATTTTCTCAAGCGCATCTAACGCGATTTGGAGTTTTCGCAAGCTAGTTTCATCATCGCATTCCAGCTTTTTTTCGAGAATTTTGGGAGCAATGAGCTTGTCATCTGCAAAATTTGCCAGCAACTCGGCGATCGAGAATTCCATGAAGCGCTTAATCCTTAATGTCCTTGAACCGTTTATCAACCCAGCTCCAGAGGTCTCGCCGCAAGCACTCGCAACGCTGCCAAATAGCACCGAAGAGCAGGCGATCATCCCTCCTTAGATTTGCGTTGTGTTTTCCACAGTCAGCAATTCAGAAAACACACATGCTCATCATTTTGTCACCACTGACTGCAATCAGCACATTCTGATCAGCAATTCGACCATCTTGAGTAGATGGAAAATCCAGAGTTGGAATCGATCGAGAAAGAAAATAGTAAGGCACAACGCCTTATCTAATCTTTATTTTTATCCTGATGTGTCCTTCTTTCTCACGTTTTCCTTAAGAAATCTTTGCAGTCTTGAGTTTTTTTGGCTAGAGAAATCGGGCTACTCTGGCTGTCTTTATGAATGTCTGGCGTGAGGACAAATGCGAAATGAGCCGTTGCCTCCGAATTTAAACCGCGCGATCGCCCCTTTTAGCCACTAAGCGACGCCTCCCAAACACCGATAAGACAGGACTTTTAACGTTAAGAGAGACTTGACGATTTGAGGTTTTTCGGGTTAACTAAAGCCTCACGTATTGAGATGTTGTCGTGTTTAAGTCCATCACTCATCTTGACTATCTGCTCCGAGAGACACTGCGGGGTTTACGCCGAGGCGGTTGGATGAACTGGGCCGCCGTTAGCACCGTGACGGTGTTGCTGTTTTTGTTTGGCAGCTATTTGCAGACCTCCTGGCAGTTGAATGGCTTGCTCAATCAGTTTGGCAGCCAGCTTGAGGTTTCAGTCTTTTTAGGGACAGGGGTACAGGGAGCCGACTTACAACCCACCGTGGCACAACTTCCAGAAGTGGCAGCTGTGCAAGTCATCACTAAAGAAGCAGCCTGGGCACAGTTAGTTGACGAGATGGGCGCCTCAGACTTAAAGAATGCGACTCGCCAGCTTGAGGGTAACCCGTTAACCGATGAGTTAAAGGTCAGAGCGCGATCGCCGCAAGCGGTAGTCACCTTGACTCAAAAACTGGCCAGACTTGATGGAGTTGACGAAGTTCGTTATGCCGATGAGGTCGTGCAGCGAATTTCTCAATTAAATCGAGGCTTAAGCTGGCTCAGCATGGTAGTGACCACCTTACTGACCTTGACCGCGATCGCGGTGATCACCACCACAATCCGGCTGATCGTGATGGCACGACGACGTGAAATCGAAGTGCTGCAACTCGTCGGAGCCACCACCATTTGGATCTACTTGCCCTTCATCTTGCAGGGCATCATTTTTGGGGGGTTGGGTGCCGTGATCGCCTGGAGCTTCATTCTCAGCATGCAGCAATTTCTCAAACGGCTGCTGACTCAACAACCTGAGTTTCTCCAGTTCTTATTAAACGGTTTGCAATTAAGCGCCCAGCAGCAGCTTCTCTTGCCTCTGATTTTGCTGGGCTTTGGCGCGTCGATCGGCTTAATGGGCAGTCTCTTTGCCGTTCGCAAAGCAGCTCTGCGCTAGGCGATCGGCTAAACTGCCGCTAGCGTCTCAGAATTCCGTTTAGGCACTTCATAGGTCCAAAAGTCAGAGGCTAGATCCGTCTTTGGAAAAATCGCCTTTGCTTCAGCCAATAAATCCTTAATTTCTAGCTCGTTGCCAGGGGCATACCGGGGGCTAAAGTGCGTCATGATCAACTGCTTTACGCCAGCCCCTAAAGCAACCTGAGCCGCCATTGTGGAGGTTGAGTGCAAGCGTTGATAGGCCAACTCGGCATCCTGATGCGCGAAGGTTGCCTCATGGATTAACACATCCGCATCTTGAGCCAGCTCAACCGAGCTATCACAATAAATCGTGTCAGTGCAGTAAACGACCTTACGCCCAATTTGAGTCGGGCCACACAAATCAGCCCCGTTGATTCTTCGTCCGTCTGGCAGAGTAACCACCTCGCCTTGCTTGAGTCGCCCATAAATTGGCCCCGGCGGAATGCCTAAAGCCGTTGCACGTTTGACATCAAAGTGGCCTGGCCGATCCTTTTCAGCGATGCGATAGCCAAAGGCAGGCACCCGATGCTTCAACAAAGCGCAACTGACCACATACTCATCGTCTTCGAACACAACACCCGGCTTTACTGTATGAACTTTAACCGGGTAAGAGAAATGCGTTTGTGAATAGCGACGACACGCTTTCAGGTAATCGTCTAAGTCTGGTGGGCCATAAATATCAATGCGCTGCACATTACCAGCCAAACCACTACTGGCAAGCAACCCCAGCAGCCCAAAGATGTGATCACCATGCATGTGGGTCACAAAAATGCGGCGCAGTTGGCTCACTCTCAACTCACTCCGCAAGATCTGATGTTGAGTCCCTTCACCACAATCAAACAACCAAAACTCTGCCCGTTGAGGTAAGCGGAGGGCGACACTTGAGACGTTACGCGACCGAGTTGGCACACCCGAACTCGTTCCTAAAAACGTGATTTGCAAGCTTCTTCAACCAAATCAGCAATCGTTTCCTGAGTTTATCCTGACATAGAGTGTTTGGCAGCGTCAGAAATGATGGAGTTCGGCAGGGGCGATCGCCCTTGGTAAAACTTCAGAAAACGTTACAAGTCGTCAAACACTATATACAATGCCAGCAACAAAATCTTGGCCTTGAACGACTACAGATCTGGTGCAAGGTTCTCTAGATTGAAAGAGTTGCAGATCGAGCTATGTCGATTTTTTTCAGAGCTGACGTATAGTGGCTCAGTTAGCAAAATTTCATTCTTTTGAGCTATACCTAATTGGGTATGTAACAGCGATTATTAATCTGATTTTCTTTACCTTTGGGAGACAATTCTTTAGATGAAAGTGTTAGCTACTTCACTGATGGCGCTTCTAAAGTCGTCAAAACTTCCCTCTAAGCGCATCGGGTTGTTGGCGTGCTTTTTCTGGCTGGCACTCCTGACTCCGGCTTGGGCCAAAAAATCGGTTGAGCTACGGGTTGAGATCGAAGATGGCTCGCGTGAAGTCACCATTGGTACTTCGACTAAAGCGGTCGTCAAAGACGCAAGTGGCAAAGTTTTGGGCGAACTGACCCCAATGACCTCTTTTGCCGCCCGGTCTGATGAAGGTGCTGTCTCTCTCGATCAGTGGCGGGTTGGCGCGGTGTTTGTTGAGCCGACAGCCGGGGGTTATGTCTTCATTGGCGATCGCTGGTATCGCGGCAAAGCCCTCGTGGTTCCCAAAGGTGCAGGCGTGACAGCTGTTAACTACGTTGACCTGGAGCATTACCTCTACAGTGTTTTAGGCGGCGAAATGAATGGCAACTGGCCACAAGAAGCACTCAAAGCACAAGCCGTTGCAGCTCGATCTTATGCGCTTTACCACCGCGCTAAAGCGACAAACCGAGTTTTTGACGTAGGTGACACTCCCGCATGGCAAGTCTATCGTGGTTTGCAGGATGAGTCATCGGGCACGCAAACCGCTGTCAACGCCACTGCAGGACAAGTGCTGACAAGTGAGAACCAAATCATCGAAGCTGTGTTTCACTCTTCTGCTGGGGGTTGCACCGATAACGTCGAAGAAATCTGGGTGCAAGCCTTGCCTTACCTCCGCTCAGTCCCCGATTATGACCAGGGCACCCCAGTATATGAGTGGACTAAAACCGTTTCACAATCAGAACTCAATCGTTTGATCCCCGGTATTGGCAATGTCCGATCATTCATTCCTGAGCGTTCAACCACAACCTGCAAGCGAGTTATCTCAATGCGGGTTGAAGGCGACAAAGGTTCTCGCACTTTGAAGGGCAGCCAGTTGCGCGATATGTTAGGTCTGCGCAGCACTCTATTTCGGATTGATCCGATCGCCCCTTCCGGTGAAAAAAATCTTGGCTCAGATGCCACTTTTCAAGTAACCGGGCGCGGCTTTGGGCATGGCCTCGGTTTAAGCCAGTGGGGTGCTTACAATATGGCACTGCGGTATGGTCAAAACTATCGCCAAATTCTGGCGCACTACTATCGCAATACCGAACTTCAGGAGATTCAACCCCGCTAATCCAACCTCTGTGATCTCAGTGAAACAGCTCTAGCTCGCTTGCACTAAACTCCAACCAAGCGGACTTAGAGTGGTTATGATAGATAAGACTTTGAATTGGGCGATCGCCAGAGGATAGCGGCAACCGTGACAGCGCAACCCAAAAACCGCAAAATTGCTGCCATCTTAGCGATCGCCAGTGCGGCTGCCCCAGTTTCGGGGTTTCACAAGTTTTATGTAGGGCAACCCTTATGGGGCACCGTCTACGTGCTGTTGTCCATCACCCCAATTCCACGAGTTGCCAGCATGATTGAGGCAGCCTGGTACTTGTTTCAAGATGGGGATGAGTTTAATCGTCGGTTTAACGCCGGGGTTGATAGTTCTCCCGTTTCCAGCATCGATCCAACCAAAGTGGGGGCGATCGCCGATGCACTACGGCAACTCGATCAACTGCGCACTGATGGCTTGATTTCAGAATATGAGTTTGAGCAAAAACGTCGCCAACTGTTGGATCAGATTTCCTGATTAAAAACCAGACAACCCGCTAGGATAGAGGCTAGGTCTCTTCTCTGGAATCCTGCTAATGGTGCTGCGAAACTGGTTAAGCACAACGACAAAAGCCGTGCTGGGTCAATCACTCGCTGCAAAGATTAAAAACGACCCGTTCTACCGCTTTCAGACCATCGAAGAATTGCAAATCGCTGCCCAGTTAGGCATTTCAATTGATGCGAATCAAGCCACCGTCGATGATTGGTTGCGCCTTCCGGGCATATCCATTCATCAAGCCCGCGCTTTGGTTGAATTAACCCATTCTGGTGTTCAGTTTCATGCGATTGACGACATTGCGGCTGTGTTAGGAGTCTCAGTCGATCGCCTGAAGCCACTGCAACTTGTGCTGCGCTTTTGCTATTACGACCCTGAAAGCGTCTGTACTGTTCAACCCGTCAATGTCAACACCGCCAGCCTAGAGATGCTGTTGAAAGTTCCCAAAATCGACCTGCATCTGGCCCGGGCGATCGTGGCCCATCGCACAACCAGTCCCTATCGCAACTTACCCCATCTGCAAAAACGGCTGTCACTCCCACCCACTCTAACGGCTGAGTTAATGCATTACCTGCGATTTTAGGTCAGCCACCTCAAACACTTGACCTTTAGTCAACATCCAATTACGCTTTTAAAGCGACTGGTCATATTAAGCATGCCAAAACCTAATGTTCGCGACAAACTACTCACAAGTGGGCTTGATACAGTTCACCGCTTAGGGTTCAACGGTTGTAGCGTGCAAGACATCACACAAGCTGCCAGTGTCCCAAAAGGTTCTTTCTACAATCACTTTGAAAGTAAGGAAGCCTTTGGGGTTGCAATTTTAGAGTTGTACTGGCAAAACCTGGCTGATCAAAGCTTGCAAATTTTGAACGACCCGGCTTTAAGTCCAATTCAACGACTTCAGCAATTTTTTGATGCACTCACTCAAGATTTAGCCGCCCACAACTACGAAAACGGTTGCTTATTTGGCAATCTAGGAGCCGAAGTCACCAATCACAGCGATTTAGTCCGCGATCGCCTGTCTTCTTTGATCGCCAATTGGACTCACGCGATCGCACGCTGTGTGCAAGCCGCTCAGCAACAGGGTGAGTTGCGATCTGATCTTGAAGCCCATACACTAGCGGCGTTTTTGATCAACGCCTGGGAAGGAGCCGTCCTCCGTTCCAAAATTGATCGCAGTGCCGCCCCGCTTCAACAGTTCAATCAAGTTGTGTTCTTAACCCTTATTTCCTAACCCTCCCAAAGCTAGACAATAATTTTTGTCACCTTTTCAAGATGACTGGTCATATTAAAGAAGGAGCCTTTGATGTCTAAAACCGTTGTCTATTCACCTGCGGTTGCCATTCCTGTGGAGGCTTATTCACAAGCCATTGATACCGGAAATCTAGTCTTTTGCTCAGGTCAACTGGCTTACGACGCTCAAACCGATTCAGTGTTATCTGGTTCTGCCGCCGAACAAACAGAATACTTGATGAAAAACATTGAAGCCGTTTTGAATGCCGCCCACCTGGACTTCAAACATGTTGTCAAAGCAACCATCTATCTAACGAATATGAACGATTTTGCCGCAGTCAACGAAGTTTATGCCCGTTACTTTCCCGACAATCCACCAGCTAGAGCAACGATAGGAGTCGCTGCCCTAGCCAAAGGCGCACAAGTCGAAATCGAAGTGATTGCCAGTCGAACGGTGTAAGGGTTTATTAGAACTCGATTTCCTCAAGCTGTAACCGATACAGTCGCGCTGTTACTCGTGCTGTTTTCAAAACTCGTTCCGCGATCGCCTGGGTCATCCAATCTGCCTGGGCGATCGCGGTCAGCTTACCCAAGTGAGCTTCATCATTTTCGGCATGGTAGCCCAAAAAAGAAATTTGCTCATCGCGTAAACCCAATTGCGCCTTGATTTGCGCAGCCCACTTACCCGCCAGCTTTTGGCCCAGCCCTTCGATAATAAACATGCTCCCGATCAAATCCACCGGATTCTCCCGCGAGGCTTGATGAAAGATAAACGCCGACAAGGCTTCACTCCCCACATTTTTCTCCGCCTGAGTCATCTCTTCGAGTTGCCCACCAACAGACACGTAGTTGCGGTCTAACATCTGAAAGTCGCGATGCTCATCCTTGGCGTGCCCAATAAAGGTCGATCGCAACTGAAAATCGGTCATATTTGAAGCAGCGCGGGCAATCCAACGGGCACCTTCAACCACTTGGGGGCGCAGATTGCGAAGCATCGCTTTGTAGTCCTCTAACGTAAACTCACCCCGATTTAACTTGCGAATGAGCGGAACAGACTGCAACTCGCGCTCAAACTCAAGCCAGATCAGCGCTAAATTTCGCAGCAAGTAAGCCGAAGCTGTTTCAGTGACCGCAGGTAACTCTGGCGCGATCGCCTGGTTTGTCTCAACGGGCTCTTGCATCGGCGCTTGATACGGGACAGGTGGCGCGATCTCAGCCCTTTCAACCACCCGCAACATCATGTACGCCGTGGTAAAGCGTCCGCTTTCGGGCACAAAGCAAAAGATCGTTTGCCCCGGCTGTAACTTTCCAGAGTTAAACAACTCCTCCAACATCAGGTAAATCGAGGCACAGCCCGTGTTACCACGCGTATAAAGGTTGGTAAACCAGCGCTCCTCAGGAATCATGCACCCTGCCTGCTCTAACAGGTCGATGATTTGCCCACGAAAGAAGTGCGACGAGTAATGGCACAGCAACCAGTCCACCTCGCTGGGAGCTACCCGCCCTGCCTCAATCAGCCGTAACCAGCCTTCCACGCCTAGCTTAATCACGTTATCGAGTAGACGAATGTTTTGCCGCAGGTTCAACGCTCCGGCCTGAGCCGCTTCCACGTAGGATGTGTAGTTCATCCAGCTCTTTTGGGCTGATTCATCAGCGGCTCCAGCATACATACAAACTGGATACGCATTGGCATGAGAAATCAATTCAATCCACTCAATTTGCAGGCTGATCCCCGACGAATTAGGCTGGTTTTGAACCAGCATCGCACCCGCACCATCCGACAGCATCCAGCGTAGAAATTCAGCATCAAAACCCAGCATTTTACCTGCTTGAATCTCAGTTTCAGCTTCAAAGTTAGTGTGGCGAAACAGCCGCGAGGGCTGCTCTGATGCAACAGCGATCGCGCTTGTTTTTTCGCCTAATTTCACTTGCGAAGCTGCATACTTTAAAGCACCAATTCCAGCACAACAAACCCCCATACTTGTCATCACTTCTAAGGGTGAAAGTTCAGGTAATTCGCCATGCACCATGTTCGCGAAACCGGGCACCAACAGATCAGCCCAAGTCGTACCAGCCGCGAGCAAATCAACGGCTCGCGGCTCTAAATCTGCTCTCCTCAGCACATCTCTCACTGCCAGAGCTGCCATTTGACTGTTGAGATGGGTGGAATTTTGTTGGCGATCTAAAGCATAGTGCCGCCACTGAATTCCATTGTTTCTAAGAATGCGGCTTTTTGCTTTTGAGGCCCGACCGTTTACCTTACCTAAATAGTCTTCTAACTCATCATTACCAATCGGTTTGCCTGGAAGAAAGTTGCCAATACTGTTAATAAATGCTTGATACATAGGGAACCTTTGCTCAATAAGTAACAAAATTCAGAAATAATTGCATGAAAACCCTACCCACAACTGTTGCGTGAGTCTTAGGTAAGGTTCAAATTTGCAAAAAACTTGAAGCACTTATTTAAGTAATCTCTTGCCAAAAGCGAGATTTCCTCAATTTCGTGCCAGTTTGCTAAGTGCAACGCTCTTTTAAGTTGCTATCAGTCTGGTGGCCTTCAACAGGAGCAAACTGATCCGAATTCCCCACCGCGATCGCCATCCAGTTTCCGCAACTGTCTCATCAAATTGCCCTAACAGACTTTCAGAAAAAGAGAACAGCTTGTCAGCAGTAACGCATTTTTTAGATCTGTTAAGGATGATTCATATCACCACGATCTCTATCAAAGCTAAAGAAATCCTCTTAAAAAGGCTAAGCAAAACACTTTTCTAGAAGGCATTGCAAGCCAAAAGAGATCGTATTTACTATCAAGAACTCCTCCTAAAAATGAAGAGTTTCTAATGCAAACTACCGATTTTCATCTGGCACTTAATAAAGCTAGGATGAAAGCATGAAGCTTTTTCAAGTGTTTGGCTAGAGATAAATAACTGGGAGGAACCCATGAAATTGTTTGCTTCTCTTGCCGCGAATCCAGACCCTCCAAAGTCTGGGCTTCGGCTATCTCAACGGTTGGATCGCCATTCTTTCAAACAGATTATGTATCGAGTTGGCAGCGCTATCGCAGCGGTTTCGCTGCCTTTGATTCTGGCAACTCCCAGTCAAGCGGTGTTAACCCAGTTGCTTAAGCGGGGTAGTCGGGGTGGCCAAGTCTATGAGCTACAAGAGCAATTGAACCGCCTTGGCTACCGGGTTCCAGTTGATGGAGTGTTTGGCTCAGAAACTGAGAATGCTGTGCGCCAGTATCAAGAAGCTTGTCGATTGGCAGTTGATGGCATCGTTGGCTCTGATACCCGCACCCGGTTAAATAAGGGCGACACCTGTGGCCGGAGAGGGTCTTCAGGCTCTTACACAGACGTTTGTATCGGTATTCCCTACGATAGCCGTTACAGCTACAACTCCTATCGTCGCAACTCGTATGCCGACTCAGACCCATACTTTGATGATTTCAACTCCTATGCCAGTGCAAATTCCAGCTATAGCAGAGCAGGCCTTTGGACTGTTTTAGTGCCAGGCAATGATTTCAGCAAACTCGATCAAGCCCAACGCTATAACCCTGGTGCATTTATTAACCGTTCTGATCGATTTGGCCCTTACATTCAGGTAGGCGTCTTCGACGACAAATATCGAGCTGAATGCGTCTATCGCACATTGCAGAGAAATTACGGCCTGCGTGATGCCCACATGCGTTACGGGTCGTTTTAACTGGAGTTTGGACTAATTCCCAAAATACACCCCATTTAGGAGGGGCACTAGCGCAGCCATGCCGTAAGGCTATACGGCTGTTTGCCCTTACATATAGTGGAACATTGCGTTTAGTCTAAAGTCCAAGTTTTAATCAATCTCTAACTTAAAGCACAAGGGTCTTCCCAATTGGAAAGACCCTCAATCAAGCTCTATCAATTCTGATCACACCTGAAAATAGCGTCATTAGTGTAATCAGGTTGGCATCAGCGATCGCTGACAGGTTGGGCAAACCGCGTGAATTGTTAACTGGCAATCCAACAAATAGTAGCCATCCTTCTGAGCGGCCTTCGAGCCAATCTTCAGAATTTGGTCATTTTTAAACTCAATCGTCTTGCTGCACCGCACACAAATCAGATGATGGTGATGATAGGGATGGGGTTGGTTTAACTCGTAGTGCTTATGGCCTTCTGCTAGTTCTAATTCGCGTAAAATTCCCATCCGCGCCATCAGCTTCAACGTGCGGTAGATTGTTGAGAGGCTAATACCAGCTCCCTCTTCTTGTAAAACGTTGTATAAGTCTTCAGCACTGAGATGCTTACCTTTTGGCAAATTCTGAAAAACATTCAGAATCGTCTCGCGCTGAGGAGTTAAACGCCAACCCTTCTCATTCAGTTCAGCTTTGAGCGACGAAGATGTATAGGTAGCAATCATTGGTTTATTCTCAACAGTGCTCTATTAATGAGAATGTTACACAATAGAATCAGTATTTGCAAGTAAAGCTGCTTATTGAGAATCGTTGTTGAAAAGAAACCTCTTTATTTTATTTATTCAAATATTATTCTGGTTCATTTAGCTCTTTGGTTGGTTGTTGACCGCGATCGCCTAGCCAGAAATTCCAGTCCCAATAAGGGACTTAAGCATTTCTTAAAGTAAGAGGCAATTTACACAACGGTTATCGCAGAAATAAATAGATACACTCCTTTGAGTAACGATACAGCCAATCGCAATTTAAGCGGGCTTTTCAGACAACTTCTAAAGCATGCAGATGCAAATAAATAGCAACTAGAAGGTCAATTCCTAGATTTGTTCTTCTACCTATATTGATAGATTTTTATCTATACATTAAGCAGCTAGTGCATTTTCTGACCCAAGCCGGGGGCTTGATTCGCAATTCAAAAGTTGACTTTGGTTCACCAAACTTTTCTTAGTGGTTTACCGAGATCCTTTATCCTGTAGTGTGGATGGTTAATAATGAACTTTTGTGAATCGAGGGACAGGAATGTACATCGTACAGCTTGCCTCCGAGTGTGCACCAGTCATTAAAGCCGGGGGCTTGGGCGATGTGGTGTACGGCCTCAGCCGTGAGCTAGAGATTCGGGGGCATACCGTTGAGCTAATTCTGCCAAAGTATGATTGCATGCGCTATGACCACATTTGGGGTCTGCACATGGCATATCAGGATCTCTTTGTGCCCTGGTATGGCGGCACAATCCACTGTTCGGTTTATTGCGGCTGGGTACACGGGCAAATCTGTTTCTTTATCGAACCCCATTCCCAAGATTGCTTCTTTGATCGTGGCACGGTTTACGGCTGCAACGACGACAACATGCGGTTTGCCTTCTTTAGCAAAGCCGCTTTAGAGTTTTTATTGCGCACCAATAAACGACCCGATATTATTCATTGCCATGATTGGCAGACGGGCTTAGTGCCAGTGATGCTATATGAGATTTATCAGTGGCATGGCATGGAGCGTCAACGCGTTCTCTATACGATCCACAACTTTAAGCATCAAGGCATTGGTGGCGCTGAAGTTCTTTATGCGACCAGCAATTCTCATTTTGAAACATTTGTACTGAAGTCAGAGCCTCTAAAGGCTTGTGCGCTCAATTTTATGAACGGCAGAATGGGTATTCCAGCCATTGATAGCTGTTCAAAATGAATATTTTTGTGAGAATTATTCTCATACTGAGAATTGCTGTTATGCGACGGGGCTAAATCGGCCTGATCACTATTTTCATTACGATCGCCTGCAAGACAATTTCAACCCATTTGCCCTCAATTTTATGAAAGGGGGAATTGTCTACTCCAATTTTGTGAATACAGTCTCACCTCACCATGCTTGGGAAGCACGTACTAGCGAGGTGGGTTGCGGCTTAGGGCACACCCTGCACATGTACCAAAATAAGTTTGGTGGCATCCTCAATGGGATCGACTATACATTTTGGAATCCTGAAGTTGATAAGCTAATTCCCTACAACTACAGTAGTGAAGAGTTTGAAACCAAAGCCAAAAATAAGAAAGCTCTACGTGAGCGATTGTGGTTAGCTCACGATGAAAAAAAGCCGATCATTGCTTACATCGGCCGCCTGGATGAACAAAAAGGTGTGCATTTAGTCCATCACTCGATTTACTACGCACTCCACCGCGAAGCGCAATTTGTTCTGCTGGGGGCGGCAACAGAAGCAGGCATCAACACCTGGTTCCGCCATGAGAAAAGCTTCTTAAATGACAATCCCAATGCTCATTTAGAGCTGGGCTTTAACGAAGAGTTGGCCCACCTTATCTATGCTGGGGCTGACATGATTGTGGTACCCAGTAACTACGAGCCTTGCGGCCTTACCCAGATGATCGGCATGAAATATGGCACTGTGCCGATTGTGCGCGGGGTAGGTGGTCTGGTCAGCACTGTTTTCGATCGCGATTACAGTCAAGAAATACCGCCTGAAAAACGGAATGGTTACGTCTTCTACCAAACTGACCCACCCGCCTTAGAATCCGCAATGGATCGGGCGATCGGGTTGTGGTATCACTACCCCGAAGAGTTTCAAAAGCTAGCCCTGCAAGGGATGGCCTATGACTACTCGTGGAATCATCCCGGTGAGGACTATCTGAAAATTTACGAATACATCAAGGCGTAAATCGTAGCTACAACTGAATCAAGCAATTTTGAGGGCTGCAACTCAAGCACCAAAAAGGGTTGCTGAATGCATATAGGATTTTTGGATCACCCCATGCTAGGGGCGTTTCACGTTCGCGTAGCGTCTCCATCGAAAACACGCCCTTGTAGAATTCATCTACCCAACTAGCAACGCCAAAAAAAGGGGAGCAGAATGCTCCCCTCCTTTATGTTCTTATACCAATTCTCTAAATTCCATTTACAGATCCTCGTAGGGGAGGTTCGCGAACCGCCCTTACAGATAATTATCTGTAGACCAGTTTTGAAGAATTGGTATTAGACTCCATACATCGGAGTCGTTGCACTAAAAGTGGACAGTGACCACCCAGTGTTACTTGATTTCGACCTTTGCACCCGCTTCTTCGAGTTGCTTTTTCGCGTCTTCTGCATCGCCCTTCGCGACACCTTCTTTAACAGGCTTGGGTGCAGCTTCCACGAGATCTTTCGCTTCTTTCAGACCTAAACCAGTCAAAGCACGGACAACCTTCAGAACAGCAATCTTCTTATCAGCAGGTACGTCAGCCAAGATTACGTCAAATTCGGTCTTCTCTTCTTCTGCTTCAGCAGCAGCGCCGCCACCACCAGCCATTGGGGCAGCCATCATCATACCGCCCACAGGAGCCGCCGCGCTGACACCAAAAGCCTCTTCGATTTGCTTAACCAGCTCAGATGCTTCGAGCAGCGTCAGTGTTTTTAACTTCTCTAAAATTTCATCGGTTACAGCAGACATGGGTTTTACTCCTTGAGGTTAATCATTAAAATTCTGTTTTGAGTCTGGACTGAACAAGACTCGACAGGTTGATCGGGAATCAAAGCGCTAAACGTCTGCCCTTAACCAACCCGCAAATGAAAAAGGCAAACGCTAAGCCGCCTCTTTGTCCTTGTCGGCAACCGCTTGAATCGCACGGGCCAAAGATGCTGGAACTTGGTCGATACCAACAGCGAGCTTGGTCGCCACACCGTTGATTGCACCAGCAATTTGAGCCATAAGTTGCTCTTTGGAAGGTAGATCTGCGATCGCCTTGACATCGTCTTGGGTCAACGCGCGACCTTCCATTACACCGCCACGCAGCTCGGTCTTTTTGCTCGCTTTTTGGAAGTCTTGGTAGGCTTTTAGGGCACCACCAACATCATCCTTAATGAGCAAAAAGGCGGACGACTCTTTGAGAAACTGAGACATCGGCTCCCAGTTTGGATCTCCGTCGATGGCAATCCGCATCAAAGTGTTTTTTGCCACCTTGCAAACAGAGCCAGAAGATAAAAGCCGCCTGCGTAAATCTGTGATTTCAGCAACGCTTAAGCCCTTGTAATCAATCACAACTGCCATTTGAGACTGACTTAGGGTTTCCTTAAGCTCACTCACCATCTCCTTCTTGTCTGCCAACGTACGTCCCATTCGTTCTCACCTCCTTGATTGGGAATTTGAAAACCTTCATCGCGCCACTAAAAAGCCCCGGTGGTAGACACCGAGGCTGACAACTTGATCACACAGTGCTTATGCGGCACTCGTAATCAAAGTCAATACAAACCTCGGCAGGAAATTAAGCAAAGACGCACCTGCTGTCTCGGGCTTTTTATTCAATTGGGCGAATACTCGATAAAACTTCTCCTGTGAATGCCTAGACCATGAGTCAGAACTAGACGGTATCTGCCATCTTCATATCACGTAGGGCGCTGATGTCGAGTTGAATCGACGGACCCATTGTAGCGGAGATAAAGAAAGTACGCCAATAACGACCTTTTGCACCAGAGGGGCGGTTACGGTCAACACTTTCTTGCAGTGCCTTCAAGTTGATCAAAAGATCCTCAGCAGAAAACTCAGCTTTACCAAACCGAACGTGGACAATCCCTGTTTTGTCGGCCCGGTACTCTAGTTTACCAGCCTTAAACTCAGAAATAGCTTGGGCTAAGTCAGTCGTTACAGTACCACTCTTGGGTGAAGGCATCAAACCACGAGGACCCAGCATCTTACCCAGCTTAGCAACCTGAGGCATCACATCCGGAGTTGCAATCAGCTTGTCAAAATCCATCCGGCCTTTCTGGATCTCATCAATCAGCTCTTCTGAGCCAGCAATGTCAGCCCCAGCAGCTGTTGCTTCAGCCACCTTCTCACCACGGGCAATCACCGCCACTCGCACTTCTTGACCAGTGCCTTTTGGTAAAACAACCGTTGTCCGCAGTTGCTGGTCGGTGTACTTAGGGTCAATACCCAAACGAATGTGGGCTTCAGCCGCTTCAGCAAACTTTGCGGTTGCTGTATCTCTTAACAAGTTAATTGCTTCTACAGGATCGTAAGGGCGGTCTTCGACTTTACCCTGCAATTCCTTTAATCGTCTCGAAATTTTTACCATTACTCTACTCCTGGGGTCTTAACGAAGCCGCGCCTCTCCCCCGTTAAGGTTTGCACTTAGTCTTTTACAGTCACACCCATGTTACGGGCAGTACCTTCTACAATTCGCATTGCAGCCTCAATGTCATTGGCGTTGAGGTCAGGCAACTTGGTTTGAGCAATCTCTTGCAATTGGGCGCGACTAATCGAACCAACCTTCTTGCGGTTTGGCTCACCCGACCCTCTAGGAACACCCGCTGCCTTAGCAATCAAAACGGAAGCAGGCGGAGTTTTCAAAACGAAGGTAAAGCTTCGATCTTCAAACACTGAGATCTCAACCGGAATAATCATGCCAACCTGATCAGAGGTTCTGGCATTGTATTCCTTACAAAAGGCCATGATGTTAACACCATGTTGACCTAACGCCGGACCGACTGGAGGTGCCGGGTTCGCTTTGCCAGCCGGAAGGGCCAGCTTAATTATTGCTACAACTTTCTTTGCCATGCGATCGCCTAACTGTTAACTTTGCTTCTGTACCTGGTTAAACTCCAACTCGACGGGCGTATCTCGCCCAAAAATCGAGAGCAGTGCTTTGAGCTTGCTCCGTTCAGGGGTAACCTCAATCACCTCACCCTCGAAGTCTTTGAATGGCCCTGACAACACAACAATTTTGTCGCCAGTAAACATATCAATCTTGACTACAGGCTCTTGATCTTGCGTCTGCTTGAAGATCCGATCTACCTCAGTGGCTGACAACGGCATTGGCTTCACGTGACCACGACCACGACCATAGCGTCGCTTTTGCTCTGCACCAACAAAGTTGATGACGTTTGGCGTATTTTTAATCACCTGCCAGGTGTCATCATCCATCACCATGTTGATCAGAACATAGCCCGGAAACACTTTCTCCTCTATACTCTGGCGGCTTCCATCCTTCTTCAGCTTCACAGCTGGAGTCTCAGGAATCTGAATTTCAAACACACGGTTGGCCACATCTAACGTCTGAAGTCGTTGCTCTAAGCTAGCTTTCACACGCTTTTCACAGCCAGAAGCAACCTGCACAGCATACCAACGAGCGTGCTGGCGAAGCAACCCCTCATCAGCATCCTGCAAGTTGACAGCTTGAGAGTTGAGGGAATCGTCTGGTGTATAGGTCATCCGAACACCTGCTTTGCTGCCCAAGCGAATAAGTTATCTGCCAGATAGATTAGCGATGCTGACAAAACCACCATCAAAATCACAGCCAAAGACTCGCTGATTAACTGTTGGCGACTGGGCCACACAACTTTATCAAGCTCTTCTTTGGTTTCTTGCAGAAAGTTACCTGCACTAAAGCCGGACTTTTCTTCTTGCTCTACTGCTTTACCTTTCTCAGCCACGCTGCCTTCCCCCCAAACTATGCGAGATCGCGCCTCTTCAACTCACCTTAGCCCAGCAATTCATGAACGAACCGCTTTATTACAGAAATTGATGCTTCTCAAGCAAAATACCTCGCCTGCTTGTGACACAGGGAGGCATCTACCAGACTAGCGACTTTCAAAGTGACCCAGCGCGCCCTGGAGGACTCGAACCCCCGACATCAGGTTTTGGAGACCTGCGTTCTACCAACTGAACTAAGAGCGCCCAAGCTGAGTCACATTTACCTTCCTTCCAGTCTACCAGTTGCCTGACATCTGGCAAAAGCTCATTTCTGGCAAGCGGTAGTTAAATTGCCAACCTTGCGGCTTGAAACTAGCTATTAAGCGAACGGTCAAACCGTTGCTTCAAGCGAGTCGCCTTACCAACCCGATCGCGGAGGTAATAGAGTTTAGCACGACGTACTTTACCACGACGCAGCACTTTAATGCTTTCAATGCGAGGGGAATGGAGCAAAAAGACTCGCTCAACCCCAACACCTTGGAAAGTTTTGCGAACGGTGATGTTCTGGTTAATACCAGAACCTTTTTTAGAGATTACAACACCCTCGTAAGGCTGAGTACGCTCTTTGCCACCTTCTTGAATGATCACACCGACTTTAACGGTGTCGCCAACATAAATAGTTGGCAGACTCTGCTTCATTTGCTCCGACTCGATTGAGCGGATAATTTCCTGGGCTTTCATATAGAGGATTAGAGAAAAACTTGCAGTCTACCAATATAAAACAAGTCACTAGATCTGTCTAGTACCCGCTTTTCGTCGAAACGACAAACACCACCTTAGCAAAATGTGACGAAGATCACCAAATGCTATGCGCGCGATCGCCGTGAATCTGAATCAAGCCAGATATTCTGGTAACTTGAGGAGTTTTTGTGACTCGAGGCTCTCTTCCGAGAAACAGATTTCTCAAAGCGAATTTTTGTTCTTCATGCGCTGGTAGTTTCGGTTTGGGTTAATAGTCATGAACGGGTTGGCTCCTCTAGTGGTCGCACAGATCACCGATCTTCATCTTTTTGCAGAAAGCAATCGCAGTCTTTTAGGGGTTCATACCTCTGAATCCTGGAATGCCGTCTTAGCTCAAGTTGCGGAGTTGCAGCGCCGACCTGACTTGATCCTATTGACAGGCGACTTGTCACAAGACGGCAAAGCCGAGTCTTATCTTCACCTCAAAAAGTCGTTAGCCCCGCTGGGAATTCCCACTTATTGGCTACCCGGCAACCACGATAAACTAGCCGCGATGGAAGAAGTGCTAGAGGGTGGCGTAATTTCTGCTGAGAAATCGTTTGCGGTTGATGACTGGCATTTCGTTCTGCTCAACTCGCAAGTACCGGGCTGTGTGCATGGGCAGCTCTCAGAAGAAAGTTTGCAATGGTTAGATCAAGAATTAAGCACTCACCCAGAAAAACATGCGATCGTCGCTCTGCATCACCCCCCTTTTAAGGTGGACTCTGACTGGCTTGACGGCAGCAATCTCCAAAATGCAGACGAATTATTTGAGGTTTTAGCTGCCCATTCTCAAGTCAAGCTTGTTTTGTTTGGCCACATTCATCAAGAATTTAGCTGCTGGCGTCAAGGCATCCAATATTTTGGTACGCCTTCAACCTGCATTCAATTTGAGCCACACAGCAACGAGTTTGCCCTCGACCAAGAGACGCCAGGTTTTCGCCTGCTGTATCTTTACCCCGATGAAACCTGGTGGACAACGGTTGAACGCACAGAGTATGCCGCAACTCAAATGGATTTAGCAGCGACGGGGTATTGAGTTAGCAAGTTGCAGATTTTAGGTAAAGCTGTTATTGGCCTTTGAAGAGCAAAACAGTCAGCAGGAAGCAAACACAGACGAGCAGTTGAGGGCTGTGAACGTTCCCTGGCAGGAGCTAGTTGTGGCTGCGTGAGGTGATTTAGAGGCAAGTGCTGAGCCTTTTGAGGACGATCGCCGGCGAATGTTCTATAACAAAGCTTGAAGCGCAAACAACTTGTCACTGATAATGGGCAAGACACAAGCGGATTTTCTTGTATTACATTTGTAGTATGAGGCGATCGCCCATGTTCTTCACAAGACAACCCTAGCTTTGACTCTTCCCATGACTGTGACCGAACCAGGAGCCTATAAAGACACTGTCAATTTGCCTAAAACTGCATTTGATATGCGGGCAAACGCAACAAAGCGCGAACCAGAAATTCAGCAATTTTGGCAGAAAGAGCAGCTCTACGAAAAACTTTCGCAGACAAACCCTGGCGAAGTTTTTGTACTACATGATGGCCCACCTTACGCGAACGGGGCTTTGCACATCGGTCATGCGCTCAACAAGACCCTGAAGGATTTCATCAACAAGTATCAATTACTCCAGGGCCGTAAAGTTCGGTATGTGCCCGGGTGGGATTGTCATGGGTTGCCGATCGAACTCAAAGTTTTGCAAACCCTCAAACCCGAAGAACGTAAAGCACTGACTCCACTGGCCTTACGTCAAAAAGCCAAGGAATTTGCCCTTAACGCGGTGGATGATCAGCGTAAAAGCTTTAAGCGCTATGGGGTTTGGGGAAATTGGGATAATCCTTATCTGACGTTGAAGCCAGAATACGAAGCGGCTCAGATCGGTGTATTTGGTGCAATGGTGCTAAAAGGCTACATCTACCGGGGGTTAAAGCCAGTTCACTGGAGTCCCAGTTCTAAAACCGCTTTAGCCGAAGCCGAGTTGGAATATCCTGAAGGTCACACCTCGCGCAGTTTGTATGCCGCGTTTGAAGTCACCAGTCTGTCAGAACCTCTGCGGCTGCCGCTTGACCCCTTCTTAGGTGAGTTGGGAGTCGCCATCTGGACAACCACACCCTGGACTCTTCCAGCAAACTTAGCCGTTAGCGTTAACCCTGAACTGGTCTATGCGATCGTTGAAGTCGGAGAAAATGCCCCTGGTCGCTTTAAGTATTTGATCGTCGCGAAGGATCTGGTTGAGCAACTGTCAGAAGTGCTAGGGACGACGCTAACAGTGCAAGCCAGTGTCATGGGTAAGATGCTGGAGTACACGACCTATCGGCATCCGCTCTATGACCGTCAAAGTCCAATCGTGATCGGTGGAGATTACGTTACAACCGACTCTGGTACGGGCTTAGTGCATACGGCTCCCGGTCATGGACAAGAAGACTACATCGTAGGTCAACGCTATGGCTTACCCATCCTGGCTCCAGTGGATGACAACGGTGACTTTACCCCGGAAGCGGGTCCTTTTGCTGGCCTCAACGTCTTGGGTGATGGGAACACCGCTGTGATTGAAGCAATGGCAGCCGCCGGGTCGCTCTTAAAAGAAGAACCCTACCTTCACAAATATCCCTATGATTGGCGCACTAAGAAACCGACCATCTTTCGGGCAACCGAGCAGTGGTTTGCCTCTGTCGAAGGGTTTCGGGAAGAAGCCCTAAAGGCGATCGCTCAGGTTCGGTGGATCCCTGCCCAAGGCGAAAACCGAATCACGCCAATGGTTGCCGAGCGGTCAGACTGGTGTATCTCGCGTCAGCGTAGTTGGGGTGTGCCGATCCCTGTGTTTTATGACGAAGAGACAGGTGAACCCCTACTCACACAAGAAACGATCGCCCATGTGCAAGCGATCGTCGCTGAGCATGGTTCAGATGCCTGGTGGGAAATGTCGGTTGAAGAACTGTTACCAGAACCCTATCGCAGCAACGGGCGATCGTACCGCAAAGGAACCGACACGATGGATGTCTGGTTTGACTCTGGTTCTTCATGGGCTGCGGTTGCTGAACAGCGCGATGAGTTGCACTACCCCGTTGAGATGTATTTAGAAGGCTCTGACCAGCACCGAGGTTGGTTTCAATCGAGTTTGTTGACCAGTGTCGCGGTGCATGGTTGCGCCCCCTACAAGACAGTGCTGACCCACGGTTTTGTGTTGGACGAACAAGGGCGCAAGATGAGTAAATCCTTGGGGAATGTAGTTGACCCAATGGTGGTCATTAACGGGGGTAAAAATCAGAAAGAAGAACCTGCATACGGTGCCGATGTGATGCGCCTTTGGGTATCTTCGGTCGATTATTCTTCGGATGTCTTGATTGGTAAAAATATCCTCAAGCAATTAGCCGATGTGCGCGGCAAAATCCGCAATACGGCACGCTTTTTGCTGGGTAACTTGCATGATTTTGACCCAAGCCAACACGCGATCGCCTACGACCAATTACCTGAGCTTGATCGCTACATGCTGCACCGCATGACCGAAGTATTTGATGAAGTCACTGACGCGTTTGAAACGTTTCAGTTTTACCGCTTTTTCCAAACCGTTCAAAACTTCTGCGTTGTTGATCTGTCAAACTTTTACTTGGATATTGCCAAAGATCGACTGTATATCAGTGCTGCCGATTCTCCACGTCGGCGTAGCTGTCAGACCGTGATCTGGCGTGCCCTCGAAAACTTGGCGCGAGCGATCGCCCCAGTGCTGTCCCACTTAGCCGAAGACATCTGGCAATTCTTGCCCTATTCCACTCCTTACAAATCCGTTTTTGAGTCTGGTTGGGTCAAGCTAGACGAGGCATGGCGACAGCCAGAGCTAGCCAAGCGTTGGCAATCGCTGCGCGACATCCGCACGGAGGTCAACAAAGTGTTGGAACAAGCGCGCACTGACAAAGCAATTGGTGCCTCTTTAGAGGCAAAACTTCGCCTTTTTGTCGCGGATGAAAACGTGAGAAAAACACTGGTTGAGTGTAATCCCTCTGATGCCCTCAGTGGCAATCGAGTGGATCAACTGCGCTATCTCTTTTTAGTGTCGCAGGTCGAATTGCTCGACTCACCCGCAGCCCTCGCTGACATCAAGTACGCAGTACAAACAGAGGCATTTGGCATTGGGGTTGTCAGTGCCGATGGAACCAAGTGCGATCGCTGCTGGAACTACTCGACCCATGTAGGCGAGTCAGCCGAGCATCCACTGCTTTGTGAGCGATGCATCCCTGCCTTAGATGGCAAATTCTGACCAGTCGGCAACAAGACACTTGGCTGCCTGTGTAAGTCCCTTTCCCAGATTTGGGAGAGGGACTTTTGAATCTGGCTTGCCTGCTCACAAATGAGAGAAAAGAAAGGGAGACTGTCGCTGCAAGGCAAATTCTGATGGAGCGATCCTTTAAGTATTCCTACAGAAATTGATCAGCCTCAACCCATCAAGTTTCACACTTGTCAAGGGTTGTATTAAGGGGATTACTGGCTCGTTATTGCCTTAGTTTTAGAAAATGAGGGGTTTTGCTGTTTTGTAAAGGAACGTAAAGCCTTACAATATTTCTTCTGTGAGGAGTTTGTGGTCGAAAGCAGAACTGTCTGTAAGTCGTTCAAGCCACGACTTCTCCAATATTCCCTTTCAGAGTTTTGACCACGTGATATCGAATTTAGAGACTCCTTCCTTACAGCGTGAGAATTTACCATTTACGCTGAACGATGTTCGTCGTGCGATTCCAGCCCACTGCTTTCAGCCCAAAGTCAGTCGATCGCTCGCCTACTTTTTTCTAGACATAGGCATCATTGCCTTTCTAGCTTGGCTGGCTAGCTACATCAACAGTGCCTGGTTCTTCCCCCTGTACTGGGTCATGCAAGGCACCATGTTTTGGGCCTTATTTGTTGTTGGGCATGATTGCGGACATGGTTCCTTTTCATCCTACCGATGGCTAAACAATTTAATCGGGCATCTCAGCCACACTCCCATTTTGGTGCCCTTCCACGGTTGGCGGATCAGTCACCGCACCCACCACGCCAACACTGGCAATATCGATACGGATGAGAGCTGGTATCCCGTGACAGAGAGCCAGTACCGCAAGATGGAGTGGTACGAAAAACTGGCTCGATTTCATCTGATTTTATTCGTTTACCCGCTCTATCTATTTCGGCGATCGCCGGGTAAACAAGGCTCTCACTTCATGCCTGAGAGTCCGCTGTTTCGCCCTTCTGAGCGGTGGCAAGTGCTGACCAGCACCATTTGCTGCACTCTGATGGTGGGTCTGCTTGTGGGTCTGGGTATTCAACACGGTATCGGGTTTGTCTTCAAGTTTTACTTCGTGCCATATGTGGTGTTTGTCATGTGGTTAGACGTTGTGACCTTTTTGCACCACACCGATGTTGACGTGCCCTGGTATCGCGGTGAAGACTGGTACTTCCTCAAAGGTGCGGTTTCAACGGTCGATCGCAGCTATGGGTTCATCGACCCAATCCACCACAACATTGGCACCCACGTAGCACACCACATTTTCCTGAGCATTCCTCATTACCACTTGAAGGAAGCAACGGCAGCGATCAAACCTGTGCTGGGTGAACACTACCGGGAGTCTAAAGAACCAGTCTTAAAAGCACTGTGGAAAGGCTATCGTTACTGCCATTTTGTAGCCGATCAAGGCAGCAAAATTTACTACCAACAAGCCAAAAACTAAACCCTTCTCCCCTGCCTGTTTAACCAAAGCAGGGGAGTTTTGATTTGAGAGGCCAACAGTGCCAGGTAATTACTACCAGGAGCGACTTTTAGTGAACACTTTTTGCTCGAAGTCCTGTGAAATGAGCTTCTTACAGCTTGATATGTTAACCATTTTCCGCTCTTGTTAGTAACAAGCAGTTGAAACTACAAAGCCCCGGCTTGGGAGTGAATTAACAACTTTACTCTCAGTATGCGCTGTATCAAAGGAGACTGATATAAAAATGGTACTTTAGACCAATCATGACCGATACAGAGTGGTATATCCGACTTTATTGAAGGAGGCATTGAGCGATCGCTGAGTGCCTCTTTTCTTTAACAGGTGATAAATAATACTTAGAAAGGTGGTCGGTTATCGTCTGATTAATGACGGGGAATACTATGATGACAGATACTGCCAGCCATGCCCGCCAGGAGTTGGATAACTATGTCAACAATTCCCACGTGGACACACGAAGAAGACAGGGAATTAATACAACTCGTTCTCAATAACTTATCTCATTTAACCTATTGGAAGGATAGCAGTGGGCAATTTCGAGGATGTAACGCGGCTTTTGCCAAAGCGGTTGGACTCAGCCACAGTCGAGAAATTGTCGGCAAATCGAGTGCAGATCTTGCCCCCCTCGTCGGCTTTGATTTCCTCGGCGATCGCGACGCAATCGTGTTAGCACAGGGCACATCTGAAAATCACACCCTACAAGTCGAGCAAAACGGTGCTATAGCCTGGTTAGCCATTCGCAAGATACCACTTTGCAGCGACAACGGCGATCGCGTGAGTGGGCTGCTCTGCACAATCGAGGATATCACCGCTCAAAAAACAGTAGAGCAACAACTGCATCATCTGAATGAAGCCCTTGAAGATCGCGTGCAAAGTCGTACAGCAGAACTCGCAGAAGCGATCGTGCGGCTTGAAACCGAAATGCTCGAGCGTGAGCAGGTCGAAACTTTACTCCGCACGAATGAAAGCTACCACCGTCATTTGTTTGAGATGTCGCCGATCGGTCTAGCCTTGCGCACCGTGAATGGCACACTGATCGATGTAAATCCAGCTTATGCCGCCATCTTAGGGCGAACCGTACCTGAAACGTTGAATCTCTCAACCTGGGATCTTACCCCTGCAGACTACGCACCGTTTGAGCAAGAGCTAATTCAAAACCTGTATCGCGTCGGATATTACGGCCCTTACGAAAAAAAATATATCCACAAAGATGGCAGCCTCGTATCAGTGCGCCTATCGAGCATTCTGGTCGATCGCGAAGGGGAACCGTATGTTTGGTCAATTGTTGAAGACATTAGTCAAAGGGTTGAAGCAGAAATAGCCTTGCGTCAGTCGCAACAACGCATCTCTTTACTTGTGCAGCAAACACCTTTAGCAGTCATTGAGTGGAATACCAATTGGGAAATTATTGACTGGAACCCTGCAGCAGAGCGGATTTTTGGTTACCGACGGAACGAAGCAATCGGACAACCCGCCAGCTTTTTAATGCCCCCGGAGGTACGGCAAGCTGTAGACATCGTGCTTGAGCAAACCTTGGGCGATCGCAACAACACGCACAGGATTAACGACAACATTACGGCCGATGGGCGGCGAATTATCTGCGAGTGGTACAACACCATCCTGCACGATGAAGCAGGCGAAGTCGTTGGGGTCGCCTCGCTAGTGCAGGACATTAGCGATCGCCGCGCCGCCGAACTCAAACTTCATGCCTCTCAACAACTCCTGCGGCAGGTCATCGATAACATTCCCCAGTCAACTTACTGGAAAAATTGCCATTCAGTCTATTTGGGCTGCAACCACAACTTTGCGAAGGATGCCGGGTTGAAATCTCCCAGCGAGATTATTGGCAAGACAGACTTTGACCTGGCGTGGACTCGTGAAGAAGCCGAGTGGTATCGCGAATGTGACGAGCAGGTGATGGCTTCTAATACGCCCTGGTTGCATGTGATTGAAGCGCAGCATCGTTCAGATGGACAAAAAGTTTGGCTCGACACAAATCGGATTCCGCTAAGAGATGCAGAAGGCAGCGTGATCGGCATCTTAGGCACCTACGAAGATATTAGTGAGCGGAAAAAAGCAGAAGAAGCGCTGCGTGATTCTGAACAGCAGCTCCGCGAACAGGCAGAGCGCGAACGCATTCTGAATCGGTTAATTCGCAAAATCAACCATACGCTTGACTTTGACACAATTCTCTTAACGACGCTACAAGAGTTACGCCGCTTCTTGCAGATTGACCACTGCATCTTTGCCTGGTATCGCAACAATGTTGACCGTCCCTACTGGGAAATTACCGCAGAAGCGTGCGAGGCAGACCAAACAGAACTTAGAGGGCGCTACCCCGAAGAAGTGATTGCTGAACTGGCAGAGCGTTTATTTAAGCAAGAAACCATTCAAATTTCAGATATTCACGAAAGCAGGGACCAAGACTGCCAACAACTAGCGCAAGCGATCGGCTTTAGAGCCACGCTGATTGTGCCGTTGCAGATGCCTTCAGATACGGTCGGTGTCTTAGCGGCTATCAACTACAATAACCCCCGTGACTGGCGCGATCGCGAGATCAAGCTGGTGCAGACCGTGATGGAGCAACTGGCGATCGCGCTCAACCAGGCAGAACTCTACAATCAGGCTCGTGACAAAGCTCAAGAACTTGAAACCCTCTTGCGTGAGTATCAGCGCACCCAAACTCAAATGGTGCAAAGCGAAAAGATGTCAAGCTTGGGGCAATTGGTCGCAGGGGTCGCCCATGAGATCAACAATCCTGTCAATTTTATTTATGGCAACCTCAACTATGCCAGTGACTATACCCGCGACTTAATGGACTTGATTCAGCTTTATCAAAAACACTATCCTGCTCCCCATGCAGAGATTCAAACCCAAGCTGATGCGGTCGATTTAGACTTTTTGCTGGCAGATTTGCCGAAACTCCTGAACTCCATGCGCACCGGGGCCGAGCGGATTCAAAAAATTGTACTCTCGCTGCGCAATTTCTCACGTATGGACGAAGCCGAACAAAAAGCCGTCGATATCCACGAAGGCATCGAAAGCACCCTGATGATCCTGCAAAATCGGTTTAAGTCCAGCACCACCAAGACCAACATCACAATTACCCAAGAATTTGGCCAACTGCCACCTGTCGATTGCTACGCGGGGCAACTCAATCAAGTGTTTATGAATCTCATTTCAAATGCCATTGATGCCCTTGAAGAAGCCAATATTGAAGAACCCGAAATTCGGATTCAGACCAATTATCTACCGGACAACTGGATTCAAATTCGGATCGCTGACAACGGCCCCGGCATTACTCCTGAGCAAAAGAATCGTCTGTTTGACCCATTTTTTACGACCAAACCGATTGGCAAAGGGACGGGGCTCGGCTTATCGATCAGCTATCAAATTGTCGTCGAGAAACACAACGGTCGGCTCTATTGCGAATCTCAACTTGGCAAGGGCACTGAATTTATCATCGAAATTCCAGCAGAGTAGGGCTTATCCCGTATCGTTAGCAGATATCTCAGGTGTTTTCAATGACCTAATCAAGCTGCGGAAAGGCGGATTTTTCTTTTATACTCCGGTATCGATAAGTTTTGTCTGACAGATCCACCCGCATAACTAATCAGAATTCACGCAGATTTAGCATAAGGTTCAAATTTCAGTCTTTGCTCTAGTCGTTCACCAAAAGAACTTTGCAGGGTCGATAATCACTGAGCCTTCGTCATTGGTCATTCGTCTTCTCTACCTGGCGAAGTTGGCCTGGCAGACCACTAGAAAAATTCGCTCTTGATGAACCAATGTTGCAAAGCCCCTGTCTAACAAACAGAATTTGGTTTTGCTTGCGGACGATCGCTGTTATACGCTCGCCCAAGCTTGCGCATAAAAACCTCGAAGCGCCCTTCCAGCTTACTTCTCAAGCTATCTCCGCTGATAGATTCTCCCTTTCCAGAATACCGATACAATTTGTAACAGTTCCTCTTTGGCAGCGACAGGTTTTCTTCACTTGGTGAGTCTCAAACGTACCCTATGTTTATTTCAAAATTCCCTGACCTCAAGTCCTTGCAATGGCGGCGATCGTCACAAGTGGTTGGTTCAGCCCTTTTGTTAGGGGTGCTGGCAGCCACATCAGGGTGTCAATTGCTGCCTAAAAGCCAGGTCGCTAAAGCTCAATCCAATCGTCCTGGTGGCAATCAAGGCCCGCCTGCGGTTGATGCGATGGTCGCCAGAACGGCTCAACTTCAGCAGGGGCGCGAGTACACAGGCACAACCCAGGCAATCCGTGAGGTTGCCATTCGCTCACAGGTTGAAGGGCAATTGCTCGATTTAGCCGTGGATATTGGTGACGCTGTCAGACAGGGACAGGTGATTGCCCAATTAGATGACAACATTCTCACATCAGATGTCACCTCTGCCGAGTCTGAGTTGTCGGCCCGTCGCGCTGAGATCGCTCGTTTACAAACACAGGTAAGTGAAGCTCAAAAGCAGGTTAGACAAGCTGAGTTACAGTTGCGTCAGGCTCGCTCAGATGCCAACCGCTATCGACAGTTAGCCAGCCAGGGAGCGATCGCTGTGCAACAAGCCGAGCAAGCCGAGACTGAAGCCCGCACGGCTGCAGAAGTGTTGCGCTCCACAATTGACCAAGTCAACACTCGCCGCCAAGAAATTGAGATTGCCGAAGAACGGTTGCGATCGCAACGAGCCGTGATCAATCAGGCACGCCAACGTCGCAACTACGCGCGAGTCACCTCTCCGGTGAATGGCTTTGTCACAGCCAAGACCAACGAAGCGGGCAACTTTTTGCAACCAGGCACCGAAATTGTCAAAGTCGGCGACTTCAGCAACGTCAAGGTCGTTGTACAGGTATCAGACTTAGATTTGCGTCAGATTCGCCAGGAGCAGTCGGCTAAAGTGCAGTTTGATGCAATTCCCAATCAAGAATTCACGGGTACCGTCCTGCGGATTTCTCCGGCAGCTAACCCTACTTCTCGCCTATCCCCCGTTGAGATTGTTGTGCCCAATACATCTCGTCGCCTGGGTAGTGGTTTACTCGCTCGCGTCACCTTTGCGTCAACTTCAACCTCTAAAGTGATTGTGCCACTAAGTGCCCTGCGAGCTGGGCAACCCCGCAACGCTGGTCAACAAGGTGGTCAAGCAGCACAAGGGGGTGCGCCAACTGGAGGCGATCGCACCAATGCGGGGGCGGGAACAAACGCTGGCAATCAACCGAAACAGGGCAAAATCTTCACTGTCACGGGGGAAGGTGACCAGGCAAGCGTAGCCAGTCGCACTGTCACACTAGGTCAGCAACTCGATGGACGGGTTGAAATTTTGTCAGGCTTACGACCGGGCGATCGCTTTATTGCCCGTAGTAGCGGCCCCCTCAAAGATGGTGATACTGTGCGCTTGAGCATTTTATCTGAGGATGCCAACCGGCGATCGAAGCAAGCCAATTAAGGATTAAGGCTCTCTTTCTTCAAAATCAACCGATTTTCTTAGGGATGTCGAAAATTGGTACATGCTCTGCTAGTTTCTTTTACCCACCTGTGATCCATGCAACAACCGACTGGATTTAGCCTCAGCACGCTCTCAATTCGACGTCACATTGGCATTCTGATGCTAACGCTGACAGTCATTATTTTGGGTATCTTCTTCATCGTCCGCATCCCAGTCGATTTACTGCCCTCGATTACCTACCCTCGGATTGGGGTACGCCTTGATGCGCCTGGAGTTGCCCCAGAGGTTGCCGTTGATGAAATTACCAAACCTTTGGAGGAAGCGTTTTCCACCACAGAAGGAGTCACACAGGTATTTTCACAAACTCGTGAAGGGCAAATTAGTGTGGATCTCTTTTTTGAGCCAGGGAGCGACATTGATCAAGCGCTAAACGATACCACAGCAACCTTCAACCGATACCGTAACCAGTTGCCCGATGACATTGAGAGTCCGCGAATTTTCAAATTTGACCCGACTCAACTACCCGTTATTGAATTCGCTTTGACCTCAGAGTCATTAAGTCCTGCTGAACTACGCGTATTTGCCGACGAAGAACTTTCGCGTGAGTTGGGGGTTGTGCCAGGAGTTGCCTCTGCCGATGTATCGGGGGGGGTGCAAGAAGAAATTGGAGTACGGATTGATCTAGCACGGTTGCAAGCGGTTGGCGTTGGCTTAAATACCGTTCTTGATGAACTGTCGCAGCGCAACCAAGACGTGTCTGGAGGTCGCATTCTCGGTGCCGAATCTGAACCGTTAACGCGGACGGTAGGCCGATTTCGCGATGCAGCTGAGCTTGAAAACTTATCCTTTGAAGTTGCGAACCAAACAACCGCGATCGCCCCACAATCAGCCTCTGGTGCCAATCAAGCCAACCCTCAACTACCCAACACATTGCAACAGCGAGTTTACTTGCGCGAGTTTGCTGAGGTGATTGATGGCACTGAAGATGAGCGGATTGTCGTGACCCTCAACGGGCAACCAGCGGTTAAAGTCAGTGTGCAAAAACAACCCGATTCGAATACGGTCGATACTGTTGAAGGCGTCAAACGACGAATTGAGGAACTGCGTCAGTCGGGGCTGATTCCTGAAGACATGATCATCACGCCAACGCTTGACGAATCACGCTTCATCAACAGCTCAATTTCTAACGTTGTTACTTCTGGTTTGAGTGGGGCCGCTCTTGCCGCGATCGCGGTGCTGTTGTTCCTCGGCTCTCTGCGTCAAACGCTAATCATTGTGCTGGCGATTCCCCTCGCAACGATGGGTACCATCATCCTGATGGGGTTGTTTGGCCTCTCCCTGAACGTGTTTAGTTTGGGTGGTCTGGCTCTTGGCGTGGGGATCGTGGTTGACAACGCGATCGTCATGATGGAGACGATTGTTGAGAAGGTCAATAGCAACACGGCTTCACATGGTGAACTCGCCTATAGCAATGGCAACGGTCACAGTGATGGAAATGGCCACAGTGATGGAAATGGTCACAGCAATGGCAACGGTCATCAGTCGTGGAAACAACGTGTCCTATCGCTAGCGGCGAGTAGCAGCCAATCCGTTGAATCGGCTCTGGTTGCATCAACGGTAACGAACCTTGTGGCGGTCGTGCCCTTCTTACTGCTAGGGGGGTTGATCGCGCTGCTGTTTAATGAACTGATTCTGACGATTAGCTTTGCAGTGGCTGCTTCCTTACTAATGGCATTGACCGTCGTACCGATGCTCGCTTCTCGGTTGTTAACGGTGCGGTGGTCAAGTCGAGTCGGCAACTTTTGGTTACTGCGAGAGTTTAACAATCGGTTTGAAGCTGCAACCCGTGGTTATCAGAGCCTTTTAGCCCGCATCATCCGTCGCCGCTGGTTAGTTATTGGTGCAGCTTTTTTGCTGTTGGGTGGAGGCGGCTGGTTGATGGCAGGACAAATTCCGCAGGAAATTTTGCCACGCATCAACACCGGACAGGCGACTCTCAACGTGCGATTTCCACCCGGAACCTCACTTGAAACCAATGTGCAGGTCACCCAGGCGATCGACGAAATCATCCGAGAGCAACCCGAAACCGAATATAGCTTCATCACTGCCGGGGGACGGTTGTTTGCCAGCAACGTATCGGCTAACCCAGCCAGCAGTTCTGGCGATATCACCCTTAAACCCGGCTCTAATGTAGAAGAGTTTGTCGAACGTGTCACTCAGCAAGTAGAAAGGCTAAATTTGGCAGGCATTCGGGTCCGGTTTAGTCCTGGTGCGGTGCGCGGTATTAACATCAATAACTCACCCGTACGAGGCGCAGATGTTGACGTTCAACTACAGGGCACCGATACTCAAGCACTCGAACGGGCAGGGCGCGAGATTCTTTCCTTGCTCGACGACAAAGTAACCCTAGCCAGCTTCCGTCCAGAAGCCGAAGATCGTCAACCTGAAATTCGAATCCGACCGGATTGGGAACGGGCAGCGGCGCTCGGTTTAACTGCTCAGGCGATCGGGGAAACGATCCAAACCGCTTTAGAAGGCGACGTACCAACTCAACTGCAACGCGGGGAACGTCTCGTTGATGTGCGTGTCCGACTGGCGCAGGAAGCGATCGATCGCCCCTCCCAACTGGAGCAGTTGCCCTTGTTCACCGATCGCAATGCGCTGGTACGGCTGAGCGACATTGCCACAGTTGAAGAAGGTGTCGCACCGGGAGAGATCCAGCGGATCAATCAGCGCCAGGTGGTCTTGTTAGGCGGCAACCTTAACAAAGGGGCAAAGCTAAGCGATGCCTTAACGGAAATTCAATCGGTGCTGTCAGACGTTCAGCTACCGGAGGGTGTCACATTTATCCCCAGTTATGCAGCCCAATCAAGTCAAGAGTTACAAAGCTCACTGACCCTACTAGGGGCGCTGGCAGCCTTTCTCGTCTTCGTGGTAATGGCGGTGCAGTACAACTCCTTAGTGGATCCACTTGTGATCATGCTAACGGTGCCACTTGCACTGGCCGGAGGGATTGCTGGCTTGTTTATTACGCAAACCGCGATCGGCATTACGGTTCTGGTGGGTGCGGTCTTGCTCGTCGGGATTGTTGTGAACAACGCCATCATCATGGTGGAGTTGGCCAACCAGATTCGAGAGGAAGAAACTATCAGTCGCTATGCAGCGATTACCAAAGCGGCTCCGATGCGCCTCCGCCCAATCATGATGACAACCATCACGACCGTCCTGGGTTTATTCCCTTTGGCGTTAGGTATTGGGGAAGGTTCAGAGTTCCTCCAGCCGCTTGGTGTGGTGGTTTTTTCAGGGTTATCTCTAGCAACCTTGCTCACCCTGTTCATCATTCCCTGTTTCTATGTGCTGTTACACGACCTGTTTAAGGTGAATGTAAAGCCCAAACGGCTGCTTGTGCAGGGACGCACCATGCTTGAAAAGACCTTGTCAAAGCGGTAGTGAGATCGCCCCAATTCACCCTCAAACTGTCCATCTGATCGCCTGCAAGTGCGATATTTTGAAGGCATGGATTTGTTCGATCGCCATCGCCTTGATGTTACCGATAAGGAAGCCCCACTCGCTGCCCGGATGCGCCCCCGCACTCTGGATGAGTTTATTGGGCAAGGGGCGATCGTTGGGCCAGGTCGCTTACTCCGGCGTGCCATTCAGGCAGATCAGTTGGCGTCGCTGATCTTTTACGGGCCACCGGGAACGGGCAAAACCACCCTTGCCAGAGTCATCGCCAACACGACCAAAGCCCACTTCATTTCCTTAAATGCAGTACTGGCAGGCGTCAAAGATATCCGCGAGGCGATCGCCCTGGCCCAAGAGAAGCGTGGCATGTATAACCAGCGCACGATCTTGTTTGTCGATGAAGTGCATCGGTTTAACAAAGCCCAGCAAGACGCGCTACTGCCCTGGGTCGAAAATGGCACTGTAATTTTGATTGGAGCCACGACCGAAAATCCCTACTTTGAAGTCAACAAAGCCCTAGTCAGCCGCTCTCGCCTGTTTCAACTGAAGCCCCTCGCCCCAACCGATTTAAAACGCGTCGTACAGCAAGCATTAACGGATCCGGTAAGGGGATATGGCGATCGCGCGATTCACCTCGATCAGGACGCTCTGGAACATCTGGTCAATGTCGCAAATGGGGATGCCCGCGCCCTTCTAAACGCCCTGGAACTAGCAGTTGAGACGACCCCACCCAACGAATCGGGCGCGATTCACATTGACTTGGCTGTTGTCGAAGAATCCATTCAGCAACGAGCCGTTCTCTACGACAAGGAAGGCGATGCCCACTTTGATACGATCAGCGCTTTTATCAAAAGTGTGCGCGGTTCCGATCCAGATGCGGCGTTGTACTGGTTAGCCCGCATGGTCTACGCCGGGGAAGATCCTCGCTTTATTTTTCGGCGACTGTTGATTCTTGCGGGCGAAGATGTGGGACTGGCCGATCCACAAGCTGTTGTCGTTGTGAATGCTTGCGCTCAGGCGTTTGATCGGGTGGGTATGCCAGAGGGTCGCTATCCACTCGCGCAGGCCACCCTCTACCTGGCGACTTGCCCTAAATCGAATAGCGTGATGGGCTTTTTTGATGCCCTTGCCACCGTTGAGCAAGAACGCGAAGCCGAAGTTCCCACTCCCCTGCGAGACAGCAACCGTGATAAACAGGGATTTGGACATGGCGCGGGTTATCTTTATCCCCATGCCTATCGAGATCACTGGGTCGCTCAGCAGTATCTACCCAGTTCCCTGCAGGGTCAGGTCTTCTATCAACCATCAGATCAGGGCTACGAAGCAGAAATTCGCCATCACGTAGCCCGTCAACGAGAAGCGCAACTAGCAGCCTTAGTCGAAGGGATTGGTATCGCCCTGCCCGAAGTTTTGACATTTGGTACCGTCGATGTGGCCCAAGCACGGTGGTTAGAGCGAACTTTGAGTCAGGTGGGCGATCGCCTGAGTAATGTGCGCGATCGCGTGTTTGAGTTGCTCAAGCCTCAACGGCATCACGTCTTACTGGATGTGACCGCCGGGAGTGGGTTGCTCACCTGGGAAGCGGTGCGACGAGTACCAGAAGGGGGCGTTTACGCGTTGGCGCACAATCAACAAGATGCGGTTGCTTTGACAGAACAGGCGATCGCCCTGCCGGAGTTATCACGTCCAATCATTTTGCAAGGCAAGCCAACGGAGCTAACCACTCTCCTCAAGACCCATCAAGCCGTTGAACACTTTGACGGAATTGTGGGCCGTAATCTGCTGCTGCGCGAAGCAGACAAACTCGCCATCATTCGCTCGCTGATCAGCTGTCTGCAACCCACGGGCACTTTGGTTTTAGCTGAATCAATAATTCGTGAGACACAGAGGATTTATCAACTGTTCAAACCCAAAACGCTACCCGCCAAGCTACAGCAAAAAGTAACTGAAATCGAATCAGCAATTTACACAAAACCGGACGATCCTTCCCTGAATTGGGATGTCGCTGACTTACAACAGGAGCTAGCACAACAGGGATTAAACGTCACCATTACCGTTGAGCAAGCCCAAACCGAAACTCGGCTCTCGGCTCAACTGGTCGATCGCTACCTCAAGCAACTTCAGCCCCACCTCACCCAACGCGAAGTCAGTCAAGTACAAACGGCGCTCTATCTGCTGGTTGAACAACCGATTCTCTGGCGCAGCGCGATCGCCTATATCGTGGCCCACCCTGCCAAAACCTAATGCTTTTTAAGTTCGAAATTAAGGCTGAGAATAGAGAGTTTCAAAAAGTTCTTCGTCTTCAATAGAAAAGATCTATATTTCAATCACCGACGAATTTGCAAGCCTTTCAGCCAATCTTTTCCTCACTCCGATTGAAAGAAAAGAGATAAAGCAGGGAATTCTAGTTTGTGTTAGAAATCATGCTTATTTTTTCAAAACTTTATTAAATATCCGCCCTAATTTTTCCTGGGTATAATTGTCAAATAATTGGCTTACGATTGCCCCTCTAACTGACAGAAACATCAACACGGAGTGCCCACTATGCGTTCTTTACACCGTCGCTTGGGAATTGGCGTCTTTCTGATTCCAGCTCTTGGGTTAACGATTGGTTTGGCTCAACCCGATGCAGCGATCGCTGAAACCAGGGCACTCAGCAATGGTGCATTCTGTGAAGGGAAGTTTGATAAAGCAGGCAACAGCCCAAATGCAGTTTGTAGCTTGCCGCCCACTGCCGAAAGACCGCCTGCCTGTAACAGCCGGGGGGATGAAGGCTTCGCCAGTTTATTTGGTAATCCCTACACTTACTACCGTGGCCCCGTTGTGCGCCTGGTGCCTCAAGGTAAGGGTTCTTTTGTTTGGTACTGTCGCGATGACCAAGCCAACCAAGATCGATTTGACCGCTACGAAGGGGATGTACGCAACGGGCAACCGAATGGAAGAGGGATCTACCTCTTTTCAAGTGGAGATCGCTATGATGGCCAGTTTCGTAATGGCGCATTTCACGGCAAAGGCACCCTACAATACGGCAGAAACAGCTACAGCGGCGAGTTTATCAACGGGGTGTTTGGTGGCAAGGGAACCCTCAACTATGGCTCTGGCGATCGTTACTCCGGCTCTTTCCGGGGCGGCTTTCCCCACGGTCAGGGCACTCTAAAATTTGGTAACCGCACCTACACTGGCGAGTTTTATCAGGGTCAAATTAATGGTCGCGGCACAGTTGTCAATGCCAATGGGAGCCGTTGCACGGGGCAATTTTTTAATGGTTTACTCGAAGGTCGTGGCACCTGCACATTTCCCCGTGGCAGCAGCCTGCGCACCTACACAGGCGAGATCAAAAACGGTATCCCCGATGGACAAGGGCGCGCCACACTCGCAAATGGCACATCCCAGGTTGGTCTTTTCCGTAATGGAGAATATGTTGGACGTTAGATAAAATTTAAGCTCTACACTTCAGTTGTGTTCCCATTTGGCTGTGTTGCACTCTGTCAGCCAAATATCCTCATTTCTCCAGAGCAGGGGCATCTCATCTAGGAAAAAGAAACCGACACTCCGTTGCGGTTGAATTGATAAATCTGTTCACCGTTTGTCATCTTTGGCCTAGTTTCTACCACTTTTTGTCAAAAATCTATGGAACACCACGCAGTTGACGTTCTTGTTGTGGGTGGCGGTGCAGGCGGTACGGCGGCTGCGATCCAGGCATCTCGTCGCGGAGCAAAAACACTGCTTGTCAGTGAATTTTCTTGGTTAGGCGGCATGTTGACCAGTGCTGGCGTTTCTTGCCCAGACGGCAACGAGTTGCTGGCCTTTCAAACAGGTATCTGGGGCGAATTTTTGCGGGAGTTGCAACGCCGCCAGATCGAAGGGTTAGACCACGGGTGGGTCAGTTTTTTTGACTATGAACCACGTCTGGGTGCCCAAATTTTTGCTGATTGGGTTGCAGATCTGCCCAACCTGTATTGGATCATTGGTGAAACACCCCAAGAAGTTTTGCGTCAGGGCGATCGCGTTGTTGGGGTACGCTTCCAAAATCACACGGTGCAGGCACAGATCACCATTGATGGTACCGAACTTGGCGACCTGCTCCCCCTGGCAGACATTCCCTACCGTTGGGGCTGGGAGTTGCAATCCGAATGGAACGAACCGAGCGCGCCCACCAGTGAGAATGAACTGACCCAACATTATCCAGTGCAGGCACCCACCTGGGTTGTTGTGATGCGCGACTTTGGCAATGCTACGGCTCCTGCCATTGCAAGTTCAGCCGCTGCTTCTACAAATTTTGCGGCGGCCTGGGGAAATTACGGTGGCGAGAAATTTCTCAATTACGGACGGTTGCCCAACAACCGCTTCATGATCAACTGGCCGATTCACGGGAATGACTACGGTGAGGGTAGCGATCGCCTGATCAAGTCTGAAGCAACCCGTCGCGAATTTTGGCAGGCTGCCCTTGAACATAGCCACAGCTTTGCCCATTCGATTCAACAGCATTTGGGCCAGCAGTACGGGTTAGCCACAGATACCTTTCCAAAAGAAGCAAATTCTCCGGGGGGTGGCGCGTTCGCTCTACATCCTTACTATCGTGAAAGCCGCCGCATTTGCGGGAATCGCACTATTTGTGAGCAAGACATTTTGCCGATCGCCAAAGGCCAGACCGCCGCTTTGCCAATGCAGATCTTTGCCCACAGTTGCGTCGATGTTGAGTCAGTTTGCGAATCGATTGCAGTTGGCAACTACGCGAACGATCACCATTACCCCAGTGGCGAAATTCAATTGCAACCGAAATCGCTGCGTTGGGGTGGCCGTTGGACAGGAACACCCTTCACAATTCCCTATAGCAGCTTGATTCCAGCGAGTATAGATGGTTTTTTAGCCTGCGAAAAGAATATTTCTGTCTCGCATATCGCCAACGGAGCGACTCGCCTGCAACCTGTTGTCTTAGGCATTGGGCAAGCGGCTGGCATGGCAGCGGCGTTGTGTGTTGAGCAGGGCTGTCAACCGCGCGATCTATCGGTGCGATCGCTGCAAGAGGCATTACTCACCGATAAATCGGCACCTGCGGCTGTTATCCCCTTCTATAACTTAGTGCCCAAACATCCCGATTGGTTGACCTGGCAACTCCGCTACCTCAACTATCCTGAGTCTTACCCCAATAACGGCTGTTGCCCTCTGCCTTGTCAGCCTTCTAGCCCACTCTCAAAACAAGCTCAAGCCATTGCTGGCATCCTGCACTACAAAGACGCGCAAGATTATCAGCTCGTGAGCGATCGCCCAGGTAAGCCCTTGCAACTCGTCACGCTGTGCCCTGCGATTAACCAACAACTACTCGACCTCAAGCATCAACAGCCCTTGACCGTGATTGGCAAAGTGAACCAGGCCGGAAATTGGATCCTGGTGGAAGCGATCGCGGATTAGAGTTGCCCGGTTCCCTGCACGATGTGTTTTAACGTCGTCAGGGATTGAATGCTGATTGGCCCTCGGCGCAGACCTTTTTGACTGGACATGCCTAAAAAGATCTCCCCCCGTTTTGAATTACGCAAAAATCGGGGCGAAGCATTGATATAGGTTGAAGCACTGTTAATGGTCAACGCAAACTGGCGACTTTCTTGATAAGACTCAGTTACAACACAATCGGCATGGCCACTACTGTGTAAATTGATCCACGAGATTGCGGCTTCGGGGCTGTCAACCACTTTAAAGGCAACAATCCGACTCAGGTAGGCTTGGCTCCACTCTGCTGCTTCTGCCAGCTTCAACTCTGGAAACTCAGCCACCAGGTCAGCATCCCCTCGGATCTCAAAACCCTTCTCTCGCAGACTATTCCACAACATACCCAGTGAGGAAAAGTTGTGGTCGCGGTGAATCAACACCTTCTCGATCGCATTAACCGGGTCAGGTTCACCATAGTGACTATCAAAAATGACATAACGCACCAGATCCAAACTACCGGATGGCGACCAGTAGAGGTAACAGTTGCCAATTGCTGAGCGTAAAACCGGAGCGGTTGACTGACGCGTAATCTGCTGCACCAAACTGGCTCGCCCGTAGGGAATGATCAGATTAATGTAGCTATCTTGCACAACCAAATCGCGCACTGATGTCCCCTGATCAGACGGCAAGACTTGAATGCAGCCCTCTGGCAATTCGGCTTCTTCAACCCCCGCTAAAATGGCTTGAGCAATTAACTGGTTTGAATGACTCGCCTCGCTCCCCCCTTTGAGGATCAGACTGTTCCCCGTCTTGATGCACATGCCCGCCGCGATCGCCGCCAACTCAGGAAACGACTCATAAATTAACGCGATCACCCCCAACGGCATCATTTGCGAGTAGGTCTGACAGTGATCAATTTGGTGGTTGGTACTCATGATGCGCCCAATCGGGTCAGGCAATTCACTCAGCCGATATAACAGCTTAATGGTTGCCTGCAACCGTTCTGGAGTTAGCTTCAGCCAATCAAGAATCAAATCGGGCACAGCCATCTCACGACTGGCTTCAAGATCCAGCGTGTTGGCTTCCAAAATTTCGTCTTGATATTGCTTCAGCGCCTCCGCGATCGCCTGTACCGCTTGAGTCCGCTTTACCCCTTTCGACATCCCTAGCGCGATCGAGGCTTTATAAGCCTGCTGAGCAGCGGTGATCGGGTCAGGAGAGTCTTTAAATAAATCTGCCGTCATGCCGTTATCGCCGATAAGCCATTAAGACCATTAATACAGGCAAGATGGCCAACAGCAAAGCCATGATTACCCAAAGAATGGTACTCGAAGCAGGCGAGGCTTTTAACGCTAGTGGAACCCAAATGCCCATCAAAACTAGCATAATGCCCATCAAAACAGGCAAGTAGTTTTCACTCAAGCCAGAGCTGATCGGCACCCACTGTCTGCCATTCCAGCGCCAAGCCCGCTTGTAAGGATAGGTTGTTGAAAGTTTTTCTAAAACAAAACCACCTTGCTCAACCACAAAAATTTGATGGCATTTGTTGCACCCAAACGCCTCAGTCAAAGTAATGGGAGTCAATTGCCCACGACGACAACACGGTGAGGGGTACTCCTGATTCAGTTCAATTTTCTGAGCTTTGAGAGTCGGCACAGGCTGTAAATACAAGTTTGTAAAATGGTACAGACGCGAAAAAAATGGGAACTAACTTATTAGTACCGGGAAAAAACAGCCCCATCCCCACACTTAATGCAATTATTAGCATTCATATGCTGTACATAAAGGACTATTAAACACAGTTATCAAAACGTTACACAATTAGCCTACTTCCGCTTACTTGCCCAACTTAGTGGCAATTTGGTAACAGAAACAGCCAAATTTTCAACTTGTTGAAACTGCAACCAGACATAAGTCGTAGGGCTTAGTTCCAATCTAGCGCATGAGTAGAGGAAAGCAATACTCTAGAGGCAGAAGCCACTTCTCTTAAAAAACAGGCTCTATAGCTAGGGAACGAGAATTTAATAAATCCGCAAACTGTACGGGCGGGTTTAGCAGACGTATCCGCGTCCTACAAGGGATTGAACAGGCAAAACCCGCCCATACCAAACATCAAGCTTATTTAATCCATATCCTAAATAAAAACAGCAGCCAACCAATGCTGAGACTGCAAAAACATCAACTTCAGCCAGGTTTAAGCTTACCTAATCAAAAGTTTTTTGGAAGCGGGTAACGCGATTCGAACGCGCGACATTCACCTTGGCAAGGTGACGCTCTACCACTGAGCTATACCCGCGAAAATTTCAGACTTTTCTAAATATCTCAGGTTTTTAACCGTTTGTCAACCGCTTGCTTGAAACCAATTAAAGAAACAAATGTAAGCTAAACCGCGAAACAAATGCCCTTAACCGGGATAAACGACTCACTGACGATCGCCTGAGCAGATTTCTAATATACCAGGCTTCGGTACGTTGTAAATACTCGTGATTTTTAAAGGTAAAACCTCTCACTTCTGACTCAACTCACATGCGGCAAAGGACAGATTGCTAATTATGGGGATCTCCTGACAGAATCAAGAAACCCAGAGTGAGGGGCGATCGCGATTAGCTCTGGAATTCACAACCTAGGCCAAATACCAGGTCAATTCAAAGTAGCAGGTTCAAAATGAAAGGTTCTACCGAAACCCCCAAAGCACCCAGTCAAAAGGGTGCCCTGATTATCGTTGGCGGTGCAGAAGATCGAGAAGGCAAGTGCTTAATCCTACGAGAATTTGTGCGCTTAGCAGGTGGTACAGATGCCAAAATCGCCGTGTTAACTGCAGCTACTAGCGCCCCCCGCGAAGTAGGTGATATGTATACCGATATTTTTAAGCGTCTAGGCGTCGAACACATTGAAGTGGTAGATACTCGTGCGCGCGAAGATGCAGAAGACCGAGAAATGATTCAGGCGATTCAGGGTGCCACTGGTATCTTCTTTAGTGGTGGCGATCAAGCCAAAATCGTAGAATCTATCAAGGGAACGCCCCTGGATGCCGCGATTCGTGAACGCCACGAACAAGGTGCCGTCGTTGGAGGAACCAGTGCCGGAGCTGCGATGATGCCCGACACCATGATCATCGAAGGCGACTCAACTACCAATCCTCGCCCAGAAGTAGTTGAACTCGGCCCCGGAATGGGCTTTTTACCAGGAGTCGTAATTGATCAACACTTTGCTCAACGGGGTCGGCTCGGCAGATTGCTGGCGGCCTTACTGCTCCAACCAACCATGCTTGGCTTTGGGATTGACGAAGACACAGCCATGGTGGTGCAGGGTCAAGAATTTCATGTCGTGGGCAATGGCACTATTACCGTCATCGATGAATCAGAGTCGAGTCACAACAACGTTGACCACGCCTTGAAGGATGAAGATTTAGCGGTGTTTGGCGTGAAGCTGCACATTTTGCCCAACGGCTATCGCTTTAATCTCAATAACCGTCAGCCGATCGCCCCAGGTGCTTAGGTGCATTCCTGTATTCTGAATGAATGGATCAAATTCATCTCACAGGAATTCGCTGCTACGGGTATACCGGCTACTTAGACGAAGAGCAGGTGCTAGGGCAATGGTTTGAAGTTGACTTGACCCTTTGGCTTGATTTGGCAAAGGCAGGTGCTAGCGATCGCATCGAAGATACGTATGATTATCGCGCTGCGATCGCGGCTGTGAAACAGCTGATTAGCACCTCTAAGTTTGCCTTAATTGAGCGACTTGCCGACGCGATCGCCCAAGCCATTCTCACCCCTAACCAAACAGGTGGAAAACGGGCTGAGCAGGTACGGGTGCGCTTAACGAAACTCGCTGCACCCATCCCTGACTTTGGTGGGCAAATCACCGTTGATATTACCCGCTCAAGTACAGATTAGAAGGCAGTCTTCACCTGACTCAGAAAGCTTTTTCATTAATTGAATCAGCTCTGTTCAACGCCCTGACAAACTTGCTTGTCTTGCTCCGTCACATTGGGATTGTTCTCAAAATAATCGCCGAGCCAGGTACAGCCCTGGTTGAGTAACTCATCTAGCCCTAAATTCCAATTCCAAAGAACCACCATTTCGCGATCGATTGAGGCCAACAGTTGATGATCAGGACTAAAAGAAACTTTAGGTGTCACAGAATACGATTGTCCTAACAGGGTATGGAGTAACTGACCGGGATTGTAAATTAAAGTGTGTCAAAGGTCAGAAATTGAGATCTAATGAACTACTAAACCTAAGACACTCATACTATGACTTTTCGACCTGAGCTCCTTGATGAATTGCTGAAAGGCTATGAGAATC
>Ga0209172_10000681_pt1 | contig 88652 bp, 84 predicted proteins | sample LarsenN4metaG_FD_184113 | JGI IMG/M metagenome (GOLD analysis project Ga0209172, IMG submission 184113) | Hot spring sediment bacterial and archeal communities from British Columbia, Canada, to study Microbial Dark Matter (Phase II) - Larsen... ... | reverse complement strand
GGCCTCAGGGCCAGGTGCGGGCTGTCCGGGAAGCGGCGGAGGGAGCGGGCCTCCGGGCTCAGGGAATGCCGGCGGCGGAAGGGTGACAGGCGGAGGGGGCGTGGGTCTGCCGCCGGGGACGCCGGAACTCACCAGAGGAGCAAAGGGATCGGTCCGTCCCACCGGCCCCGGGGGCACCTTCGCCGACTCAGGCGGCGCGGCGGGGGTCGGGGGGGCGGGGGCAGGCGGTTCTGTCGGAGCCGGTGCCGCCGAAGGTGGAGCGGCCGGTTCAGGTGCCGTGATCTTGGGGGGTGCGGGCGGCGTGACCGTCGCCGGCGGGGCAGCCCCAAACAGCCTGGCTGCCAGCAGGTAGCCTGCGCCGGCGATCAGGACCAGTCCCAGCGCCCACCCGGCGATCGGGTTCTTCTTCAGGAACTCCCGGATGCGGCCCATTCAGCGCGCCTCCTTGGGCAGCACGTACGTTTCGATGTCGAGCGAAGCCGTCAGGTCGGGCACCTGCCGAGGCGTCACACCGATCTTCCGCACGACGATCAGTCTCGGGAACTCCTGAAACGCCGCCATCAGGCGCAACATCTCGGCGTAACTGGCATGGAGCGACAGTTGGATGGGATACCGGCGGTAGTCGATCGTGGTCGCGGGCGGCGGGGCCTGGCCACCGGGAGCGGGCTGTCCCGGCTGGGGCCTGCCCGGCTGGGCCGCCGGCTGCCGCGGACCCTCCAGCGCGGCCGGTTGCACCGCCTGCAGGCTGATCCCAAGGTTCCGCGTCGTCTGCTCCAGCTCCACCAGGAGTACCGCGGTTTCCTTGTCCGTCGGCAGCAGAACCTCCAGGCGCGCGATCGTCGCCTGGACGCTGGCGTACTCCTGCTCCAGCCGCGAGGCGTCTCTGACCATGGCTTCCATGCGGGCCAGCGCGTTCTCCCGGTCGGTCAGTTCTTCGCGCAGGGCCCGGTGCCGGGCCTGCCGCGGCAGATAGCTGTAGTAGTAGAAACCGAGGAGAATCACGATCACCAACCCGACGATCAGTAAGGTGCGCTCCCGGCGGCTCATCGGACGTTCGCCTCCTTCTGCGGACGGACGAACTGTCCGGTCAGCGAGAAGTTCACCACCGGGCGGTTGCCGATCGTCTGCGTCTGGCTGGACAGCATGTCGATGTTCCGGAACAGCTCGCTGCCCTCCAGGCTGACCATGAAGCGGGCCACGGAGGTGTAGGATATCCCAAAGCCGTTGAAGGTCATGGCTCCGCCGTCCTGCAGCTCGATCTGCGTGAGCCAGACGTCCTGGGGCAACACGGTGCGCAGCTCCTCCAGGATCATGTCCCAGGGCACACGCGCGGCCTCCAGATTCTTCAGCAGGTCGCTCTTCCGGCGGGCCAGTTCCAGCTGGCGTCGCAGCTCCTCGACGCGGGCCACCCGGGGACGAATCTCGCTGATCTTCTGGTTGACGTCGGCGACCTGGCGCTCCAGTGCTCTGTTCCGCGCGTCCATCCACAGGGTCGCCCCGATCACGATCGGCAGCAGCACCGCGAGGATGACGACGAACAGCACCGGCGTCCCGAGGGGGCGCCGCTGGACCCGCTCGCGCGGGAGGAGGTTGATCCGGATCATCGCTCGGCCGCTCCTCTCATGGCGAGTCCGACCGCCGTGGCCAGGGCCGGGGCCATCTGCCGGCGGGCATCGCCGGACAGCACGTGCGCCGGGATCTCGCACTGGGCAAACGGGTCGCCCACGATCGTCTCCACCCCCAGTTCCAGGGACAGAAACCGGTCGAGGTTCTCCAGGCGCGCCGTCCCGCCGCTCAACACGACCCGGCGGACCCGGCTCTCCCGCCATCGCGTCTGGAAGTAGTCCATGGACCGACGAATCTCGGTCGCCAGGTCGCCCAGGATGGGCAGCATCGCGTCGTGCAGCGCCATCGCCGTCCGATCGTCGGGCATAGGTTCGCCCTCAAGCAGCACGGCGCCTTTTTCTTCCTTCAATTGCTCTGCGGTCTTGAACTCCATGTCCAGCCGAGCGGCGATGGCCTTGGTCAGGCTGTCGCCTCCGATGCTGAGGTTGCGGGTGAGCCGCAACTGGCCGCCTTCCATGATGATGATGTCGGTGGTCTCGGCGCCCAGGTCGACCACGACCACGGCCTCGGCGCCATCGCCGTCCGCGCGAGGGTTCAGCGCGCGCATGACGGCGAACGACTCCACGTCGAGGACGAACGGCTGGAGCCCCGCCGCCCCCAGGGCTTCGACATGTTTGTCCACGATCTCCTGGCGGGCGGCGACGAGGAGGATGACGACCTTTTTCTGATTCTCCTCCACCGTCTCCCCGATGACGTCGAAGTCCATGTTGACTTCACGCAACGCGTACGGAATGTACCGCTCGGCCTCGAAGCGCGCCGCCTGCCGGAGCTCGTCCGCGCTCATCGGCGGCAGCTTCAACTCCCGGACGATGACCGCCTGACCACCCACGGCCGAGACCACCCGGCCGGCCTTCACCCCGGCGGAGGCCAGGACCTGGCGGATGGCGACGCCCAGGCCCTGGGGATCCACAACCTCCCGCTCCTTCACCGCCCCGGCCGGCGTCTCCCCCAGGCCGGCGTGCAGCAGCTTGAATCGCTGGCCGGCCGGGGCGAGCTCCACGACCTTGATCGCCCGACTGCCGATGTCGACTCCCACGAAGGACTTCGGCCCAAAGAATCCCATGGCGCGCTCTCCTATCTCTCCCTCTGCCCGTGACCCCTCGCCACTAGCGCTCCCACCAGCTCCTGGTCGTCACCGCAGCGCGTCCCACCGGGACGCTCGGGACGCGTCCTGCGGTCACCGTCGAGGTCCCCCGCACCCACAGGAGCCCCCCGGCGGCGACGGTGCCCGCAAACCTGGCCTGTCCCTCCAGAGTTATGCCCTCACGGGCGACCACCGCGCCCCAGTAAGCCACCTCACCCGAGGCGATCACGGCGCCGTCCACGATGAGGGTTCCGTGGCCGCGCAGCGTGCCGTCGAGGATGTAGGCGCCGTCATCCAGCAGGACCGCGATCGGCCGCGACGCGTTGGCGGGGACCCCGCTGCAGTTCACGTCGCCCTGCATCTCGGACCGCAGGCACCCGAAATCGCCGCCGCCGATCCGACCGCCGCCTCGCACGCGCCGATCGACGTTCTCCTCCAGCGGTCCGAACTCCGGGAACGGCGGGACCGCGCCGTACTGCGGATACCTCACCAGGTCAGGCTCGCGCCCACCAGACAGACAGGGACCCGAGGCGGACGCGCAGGCGGCCCCGGCTCGCTTGACGGTGGTCAATGCGGCGTCGTCGAACCGCCAGTATGTCTCAAGCCACTGCTCGTAGACGATCGTCTTGACTAGCCGCCGCAGGGAGCGGCCCTCATCATCGAGGAACGTCTGGGGGACGATCTTGTACGGCAGACCGCATGGGAGGTGAGCGTGTACGGCCTGAGGCGGCACCGATCCGCCGCCGTCTGGATCGTCCAGGTCGAACCCAAAGGCGGGGCCGGTGTAGTCGCTCCCGTCGGCCAGCGTGCCGGAGACCATCTCGTCGGGAAGCCCGCCCTGCCCCGGCAGGCACCGTCCCGTCTGGGCGGCGATCTCCGCACCGAGGTCGGTGTCCGCCGGGACGCTGCGGCGCTGACCCGCGAACCAGGAGGGACGGCCCATCAGGACGCAGGCGTCGTGGCTGCCGCAGCTGCCCGAGTCGTCGGCGATACGCCAGCCGGCGTAGATGGATACCGGCACCGCGGGGTCGGCCCCCGGGCACCCGGTCATAGGGGCGCCTGCCAGCCGGATGTAGGTGAGCGCGTAGACATCACCGCAAGCAATCTGCCCGCCGTCCTCCACCACGATGCTGCCGGCCACCACGGTGTCCGGCAGCACCGCGGTGCTCCGCTGCAGCACAAGGGCAGCAATCCGCCGCGTCGCCCGGCCGACCGTCGAGCGCACCTGGATCTCCTGGTACGCCGAGCCGCTGCCCACGGCGAGGCGGACGAACGAAACCTTCGTTGTGTTCGAGAGCGAGCCCGAAAAGCCCTGGACGAACGGGTAGCCGTGCTCCATTCGCCGCACGGCTTCCTCCCGTCCGGCGTGCGCCTGCTCGAGGGCCCGCACCGCGTCGCGCTGGATCCCGGCGATGATGATCTCACCGGTGGCGACGGTCAGCGTAGAAACGACCAGCAGCGCGGCGAGGATCGTGACCAGCAGCACGCCGATCAGCGCCGCCCCCGATTCCTGCCCCGCACGTGCGATCATCGCCGCTCAGTTCCGGATCAGGCCGGCGCCGTACAGGTGGATCTCCCGCGGCGACGGCGCGCCCGACGCCTCCGCGGGCCTGGTCCGGAGGACGGCCGTGAAGGCGCGTCCGGCCACGGCCACGTCGAACGCCTCCACGCCCTCGGCCATGGTCTCGCCGCCGATCAGCACCGCGGGGTCGAGCGGCGCCCCCGGAGCGGGCAGCGCGCCGGCGACACGGCGCAGCACGCCGCCGCCGGGGGAGGGAGCGACGAAGTATCCAACATAGCGCTGCCAGATCGGCGTGTACGTCCCGGTCCTCGGCTCGGGAAGATCTCCACCTGGGAAGGTGAAGCAGTCGCGGCGGTATGCATCGGCCGGGGCGGAGGTCGCGCTCGCGTGCAGGCAGAACACGCCAGGATCCGCCGCCAGCCGCGCCGATTTGAACAACACCCACATCGCCTCCGGCCTCCCGCCCGTCAGGACCTCATCCGCTCCGGCCTCCCGCAATTCGCGGGCCAGCCGTTCCAGCGCCAGGCGCGCCTGCTGTTGCGCGTCGGCGGCGAGGACCGCTCGCCGCTCGGTCCGACTCGCCGCGGTCAGCACGGCGGCGGCGAGCGTGGCGGCCACGGCGAAGACCGCCAGCGCCACCACGAGCTCGAGCACGGTGGCCCCATCGTCGCCGCGTCGCCCCTGCCCCATCATCGGACGAACCGCTCCAGCACGAGCGTGCGCGCCGTCCCTCCGAACTGCCAGGTGAGCGACGAGCGCACACGCCACAGCTCACCCGGTTCACCGGGGGCGAAGCGGCGGGACAAGCGATCCCACGCCCACGGTTCGATCACCACCTCCAGGCGCCGCCAATCCAGCTGCGAGGGAGTCGCCGGAGGCAGCGGATAGCCATCCAGCCCGGACGGGAGCGCGCGCTCGACCTCACATCCCGGTCCCACGCAATACGCACCCGGCCCGACGCGATCGCCGCCCCGGCTGGCGACGAACTCGTGCAGCGACTGGAGGTAGGCGCCCGCGACGGTGTAGTCCCGGGCCATGCGGATGCCGATCTGCGCGTCGCGCAACCCATCAAGCACGCCGCCCCGGCGCCCGGCACCCACCAGGACCAGGGCAAGGATCGCAACGGCGATCAGGACCTCCAGCAGCGTAAAGCCGACACCCGCGCGCGAGGGCGCGGGCGTGCCCGTGCTGGTCCTCCCGGCTTTCATGCCCCCTCACCACCAGTAGTAGACGCCGCGTCGTGCTGCGCGGCAGCCTACCACTAGCACGGCGCGGCTGGAGGTGACAAGGCCTCCCCAGGGATTTGACGCGGATGCGTCAGCCAGTGCGTGAAACGGGCCAGCCCAGATACCAGGTGATCACGGCCGAGGCCGCAAACCAGGCCACGACCGCGCCGAGCGCCAGAAACGGCCCGAAGGGGATGGCGTCCTTGCGAGCCCGCCGGCCGGTCGCCATCAGCACGACGCCGACGGCTGCGCCGGTCGTGAACGCCACCAGCAGAGCGACGGCGATCGACGGCCAGCCGAGGAACGCGCCCATCACGACGGCCAGTTTGATGTCACCTCCGCCCATCCCGCCCCGGCTGAGCAGCGCGATGAGCAGGAAGAGCGCTCCGGCGCTGGCGGCGGTCAGGAACGCATCCACGAAACGGCCCTGGGGGACGGCGAGCAGCAGGCCGAGGACGATCCCGGGATAACTGAGGGCGTTCGGCACGATGTGGTGCTCGAGGTCGATGAAGAAGATCGGCACCAGGATGAGGACGAGGATGGCCGCGGCGGCGAACTGGAGCGTCGGGCCCTCGCGCAGCCACAGCGCGGTCAGCAGCACGGCCGTCAGGAGCTCCACCAGCGGGTAGCGCCATCCGATCGGCTTGCGGCAGGTCCGGCAGCGCCCCCGCAGCAGGAGAAAGCTCACCAGCGGGATGTTGTCGCGCGCGGCAATGGACGTACCGCAGGAGGGACACCGCGAGCGCGGGGCGACGAGCGAATGGTGGCGCGGCAGGCGGGAGATCACCACGTTGAGAAAGCTGCCCAGCGCCGCACCGATGACGAAGATCATACCCGTCGCGAACCACGCCGGGATCATCGTCCTCTCCCGCGCAGCGCCCGGGTGGCGCGGGCCAGAGCCGCCGCCGCCCTGCGCTCGTCATCCGCGGTCACGGCTTCGCCGCCGTAGGCGGCCCGCTCGAATGCCGCCGTCACCTCACCCACCGGTCCGCGCGCGGACTGCGGGATGCGCCTGAGGAGTTCCCGCGGTGTCTGGCAGGGGTCGCGCCTGATGCCTTGTCGACGGAGCGTCCAAAGCATCGCGGCGTATGCCGCCCTGACCCCGTCGCGCCCCCGGTCCCCCGTGGCGCGGCGATGGACAGCGGCCAGTGCAACCAGCAGCATCGCGAGGCCACCGGCCAGGGCCCGCGTGGGTGCGGGCCCGGCGAGCCCCGCAGGCAGCCGGGCAATCAGGCGACGGGCGGTCGCACTCACCCACACCGCACCGTCGCGCGCGAGCCAGCGGCCGGGAGTCCGGGCGGAGATGTCCTCCGGGGTCGGGAAGCCCGGGGTCGGTTCGAACTCGATCCATCCCGCACCCGGCAGGTAGACCTCCGCCCAGGCATGGGCGTCCGCGTTGCGGACCTCGTAGTAGCCGGTGAACAGGTTATAGGCGCCGGTCGTGTAGCCGGTGACGAGGCGCGCCGGAATGCCCGCAGCCCGCAGCAGCACGGTCATGGCGCTGGCGAACGCCTCGCAGGACCCCTGCCGTGATTCGAACAGGAAGTGGTCGACGGCATCCGCACCGGATGGCAGCGGTGGAGCCTGCAGGTTGTAGGCGTGATGGCGCACGAGGTAGAGGTTGATCGCGACGGCTTTGTCGTAGTCGGTATCGTACGCCGTGGTGAGCGCTTCCGCCAGCGCGCGCACGCGCGACGGCAGCGTCGGCAGCCGCAGATACCGCTCGCGGATCGACGGGGGAATCTCGCCCCGGGTGCGGCGCAACATCCCCGGCGAGGGCGCTGGGACGCGACTGATCACGCTGTAGATCGTCCCCTCCTCCAGGGCCACGGGACTGCGCAGCCCCGCGTAGCGATCGACGCCCACGCTGCCGGTCGGGACGTACACCTCGAAGGGACGGTAGGCTGCGAAAAAGACGTTCGGCTGGGGGGCCTCGATATAGAAGGTCTGGATGACCTGCTCGCTTCCGGCGGGCCAGGGCTCGTCGGGTCCCAGATGCGGCACGACCCGCGGCTCTTCGGCGAGGTACTCCTGCACGGACTGGTCGGACATCCGCCAGCCCACGCCGGTGTACTCGTCAAAGGCCAGGCCGCGCCAGAACGCCGGGCGCGTGCTGCGGACGCGCATCACCACGGTGTCGTCGAGCACGCCGCGGAGGCGGAGATCCACCGCGGAGGAGAATCCAATGTAGCCCTGTGGATTGAAGACCGGCGGGCTTTGCGCGGGATCGGCGGCCCGGCCGTCGTCGGGATAGGCCGGGTTGATGATGCGCGACTGCAGGCGGGCGAGCAACGCCAGGCGCGGCGAGACCGGCAGCCAGCGCACCCGGAGCCCTTCCCCCCGTGGGATGGCCACAAACAGCGCGGCTCCCACCATCAGCACCGCCAGCGCCAGGGCCGCCGCGGCCCGGCCCAGATGCGCCGGAGGCGGATCGCCCCACGGCGCGGCCGTCATCGCAGCGATCGCGGCGCTGCCGGCGAACGCGAACGGCACCAGCAGCAGGCCGAAGGCCCCGTCCCGCGCGTACACCGCCGCGACGGCGACGAGGACGACCGCGCTGGCCAGAGAGTACTTGAGGTCTCTGCGCGCCGGCAGATCGAAACTGTGCAGCGCCTGCAGCCAGAGGAACAGGTTCACGAGCGCCACACGGGGGTCGTACGGGTTGGCGATCAGGGCCGAGAAGAAGTCGCGCGCGCCGACAAGCACCAAGGCGGTGATCACCGCCTTGAGCCAGAACCTCCGGCGCCGGCGGAGGGCGTGGCTGGTCACGAATCCTCCGGTGATCGCCGCCGCGGAAAGGCTCGCCCGCACAGTAAACTCCTCATGAATCCCGACGGCGAGCACCGCGATGAGAACGGTGCAGAGCACAAGCGCCCGCACCGTCACCGAGTCTTCCGGAGGCGGAGCCGGTCTCAGGAATCGAGACACGCCCCCACCTCCTCCCCGCGCCGCAACACCCGCACCGGGACGCCCAGGGCCTCAAGGAGCAGCCCGCCGGGAGCGGAGCCGGCCAGGACCGCGACGACGGGGAGACCGCGTGAGGTGAGCGCGGGAACCGCGTCCGCCTCCCCCGTGAAGACGACCACCGGCGTCCCCTCGGGGAGCGCCGCACACACCTCGAAGGGCGTCCGCCCTCCATCGCGCTCCACTGCGGCCAGGAATCGCAGTGCCTCCATCCATCCCACCGTGACCGGCCCGGACACCCCGTCGGCGAGAATCCGCACGGGCTGACCACGCCGGGTGACGTAGTGGGCCACCGAGGCCGCGGCGCGGAGCAGATCATCGAACCCTTCGGGGTCGACGCTGTCCGGCCGCGTGTCGATGAGGAGCACGGCCGAGGGCTCCACCTCACGCTCGTACTCGCGGACCACGAGATGCCCGCGCCGCGCCGTGCTGCGCCAGTGGATGCGGGTCGGGTCGTCGCCGTCGCGGAACTCCCGGACGCCGGCGACGTCCGTCCCGGTGCGCGTTGGCTGCGGATACGGCCGGAGCTCCAGCCCGCGCCGGCCCGGCAGGGGGAATCGGCCGAGGACCGCGTAGCGCGGGAGGACGGTGATCGCCCCGGGACAGGCCAGGCGGCGGCGGGCCCGGAACAACCCGGTGATGCCTTCGGATCGCACGTCCAGCGCGTCGACGCGGTGCACGCCGCGGCGCCGGGCGACGGTTTCGTAGGTGACGACGGTCTGCTCGCGCACGAGGGACAGGAAGACTTCACCCGGATCGAGCCCCGGCACGGCATCCCCCAGGCGCACAAAGAATCGGGGCGGGCTCACCGGCCCGACGGAGAGGTGGACGGTGAGCCGGTCGCCCTCGAACACCTCGGGAGGCATGCGACGGTACACGGGCAGCGGCCGCGCAGCGAGGAACGTGCTCAGCCATCCGGCGACGGCGAAACCGACCAGCAGGGCGTCGACCGCGTAGACCCATCCGGCCTGGAGGTTCACGGCGACGAAGAGCAGCAGCAGCGTGAGGACGGCGAAGGCCGCGGCGTCGCGGGTCGGCATCGCTACCTCGTGATCACCGGGACCGCAACCGCGCGCAGGACCTGTTCGATCACGGAGGCGGCCGCTCCACCCGACGCGGATCGCAGGTGCAGGCGATGAGCCAGCACGGGAGCGGCCAGCGCCTTGAGGTCGTCGGGCAGCACGAACGGCCGGTCGTGCAGGTAGGCCCGTGCCTGGGCCAGCCGGACGAGGCCGAGCGAGGCGCGAGGGCTCGCCCCGAGGACCACGTCCGGGTGGGCGCGCGTGGCGGCGACGACCTCGACCGCATACTCGACGAGGGATCGGTCCACGAAGACGTCGCGCACCGCGCTCTGCCAGCGCAGGATGCCCGCCGGATCCACTACCGCATGGAGGGTCTCGACGGGGTGGCCGTGCTGCTGGCGGGTGACCACTTCCACCTCCTCGGCCGGAGACGGGTATCCGAGCCGGGTCGCCACCAGAAACCGGTCGAGCTGCCCCTCAGGCAGCGGATAGGTCCCGTGGTGCTCGAGCGGATTGAGCGTGGCGATGAGGAAGAAGGGCTGGGGCAGCGGGTGGGCGGTGCCCTCGATGGTGACATGCCCTTCGTCCATCGCCTCGAGGAAGGCCGCCTGGGTGCGCGGCGTGGCCCGGTTGAGCTCGTCCGCCAGCACGACGTGCGCAAAGATCGGGCCTGCCACAAACCGGAACTCCCCGCGCGGAGTGTCGTACACCATCCCGCCGGTGATGTCGGCCGGCAGCAGGTCCGGCGTGGCCTGGATGCGGCGGAACGCCCCGCCGATCGAGCGGGCCAGAGCACGGCCAAGCATCGTCTTCCCCACGCCGGGGACATCCTGGAGCAGGACGTGCCCGCCCGCAAGCAGCGATGCCGCAAGCAGCTCGAGGGCGGCGCGCTTGCCGACGATGACGCGCTCCAGATTCTGGATCAGGCGCTCGACGTGGTCCACAAGACCTGTACCACGAATGCCGCGATCTGTTCGCAGAACCGCTGCGCGGAGAAGCGCTCGGCGTGACGGCGGACCGTCCAGGGGTCGAAGCGGAGGCGATCGAACTCCCGCACGGTCTCGGCCAGCGACGCGGCGGTCGGCGTGCGGAAGAACACCCCGCCCTCCCCTTCCACGACACTCTCCAGGGCGCCCCCTTCGGCGTAGGCGATGACGGGCCGGCCGCAGGCCTGCGCCTCCACCGGGACGAGCCCGAAATCCTCGATGCCGGGGAAGATCACGGCGCGGCACCCGCGATAGTAGTCACGCAGGGTCGCATCCGGCACCTCTCCGACGAACCGCACCGTCGGACCGGCCATCGCCCGCAGGCGCGGCATCTGCGGTCCGGCGCCTACCACCACGAGAGGCCGGCGCATCCGGGTGAACGCCTCCACCGCGAGGTCGAGCCGTTTGTAGGGGACGAGCCGGCCGACCGCCAGGAAGTACTCGCCTCCATCGCCGCCCGCTCCCGGCGTGAAAAAGGTGGTATCGACCGGAGGGTAGATCACCGCGGCATCCCGGCCGTAGTGCGCGCGGATGCGGCCGGCGACGTGGTGCGAGTTCGCGATGAAGTGATGCACCCGCGCGGCGGTGGAACGATCCCACCGGCGCAACCAGCCCAGCGCCGCCGCGGCGAGGGGTCGGGCCGCCACGGGCAGCGTCTCCAGGTATGTTCCGCCCAGATCCCAGGCATACCGCATCGGCGTGTGACAGTAGCAGATGTGCACCGCCCCCGGAGGCACGACGACGCCCTTGGCGCAGGCATGGCTGCTGCTCACCACGACCTGAAATCCGCGCAGGTCGAAGGCTCGCACCGCCGCCGTCATCAATGGCACGAGCCAGCGATGGTGGGAAATGGCCCCGGGCAGGTGCTGCAGAAAAGACGTGCGCACGTCCAGATGCGAGAATGCCTCCGGCAGGCGCGCCGGATCGGACAGCATCGTGTAGACCGGGGCGCTCGGGAACACCTCGTGCAACGCCAGCAGGACGCGATCGGCGCCGCCCAGCGTCACCAGCCAGTCGTGGACCAGGGCCACGCGCACTCCACGCATCCCCTGGCGGAAGTCCGCCGGGTGTGCGGAAGGCTCGGAGACCACAGTGGTGTGTTCGCGGAGGAGACCCATGGCCCTTGGCAGTCTTGCCCTACTGACGTCAGGGATAGTCACCCTGAGCCGATGCTACAATGAGTGCGTCATGGGGCTGTTCAAGCAAACCATTGAGATCGGGGCTTCACCGACTGGGCCATTTCGTTCCATCGAGGCAGTGGTAGACACGGGCGCATCGTACACACAGGTGCCGCGCTCCATCCTGGAGGGTCTCGGCATTAAGGCGACCGAACAGGCGGAATTCACACTGGCCGATGGGCGCTCCGTTGCCCGTGGCCTCGCGGAAGCGTACGTTCGTCTTGACGGAAAGATCCGCGCGACACTGTGCATCGTGGGAGATGACCGCGCCGAAGCGTTGCTCGGTGCCTACACCCTCGAAGGCTTCGGCCTGACCGTAGACCCGGTGAACAAACGCCTGGTTCCCACCAAGCTCTTTCTGCTGACGTACGTGCTCAGTATGCGCCGCGGCCGGCGATGACCGACGGCAGCGTGCGGAGCAGGATCTGCAGGTCCAGCCCCAGCGACCAGTGGTCGATGTAGTACATGTCCAGCCGCACGCGGTGCGCGTAGTCCGGCTCCTCGTGGCGGAGCACCTGCCACAGACCGGTCAGTCCAGGCTTGACGCAGAGCAGCCGACGCTCCCAGGGACCGTATTTGGCCAGTTCGTCCTCCACGATCGGCCGCGGCCCGACCAGGCTCATCTCACCTTTGAGCACGTTCAGCAGTTGCGGCAGCTCATCGAGGCTGGTCCGCCGCAGGACGCGGCCCACGCGGGTCACGCGGGGATCGTCCAGCAGCTTGTACGAGCGCTCGAACTGCCGGCGCAGCGAGCCGTCCTCCGCCAGGACGGCTTCCGCGCCCGGGACCATGGTGCGGAACTTCCAGGCAGAGAAGGGCACCCCGCCCTTCCCAATGCGCCGCTGGCGGTAGAAGACCGGCCCAGGAGTGTCCATGACCACCGCCGCCGCGATGACAGCGAGCAGCGGCAGGGTGATCAGCAGGCCGAGCAGCGCGCCGACAACGTCGAGCGCATCCTTGAGATGTCTCCCCCATCCTCCCAGCGGGCTGCCCTGCAGGCTGAGCAGGGGCATGCGGCCGACGACCTCGACGGCCGCGCCCGTGGCGGCCAGGGTGTAGAGGTCCGGCACGATGGCAAAGGGCACGCCGGCCTCCTGGCACAGCGCGGCCACCCGCATCGTCTGCTCCCGCGCCTCCTGAGGCTGGGCGATGATGACGCGGTGCGCCCCGAACCGACGCACCGCGCGGAGGATCTCCGCGGGCGATCCGGCCACCGGCAGACCCGCCACCTCCGCGCGGGGGCGCTCGTCGAGGAAGGCCACCGGCTGCTGGCCCAACTCGGGGTGCAGGCGCAGGGTCTGGGCCAGCGTCACCCCTTCCGGCCCCGCCCCGACGATGAGGACCCGCCGCACGTCGATGCCGCGCGCGCGGGCAGCCCGAAGGACGAGCCGCAATGTCCCACGCGCTCCCAGCACCAGTGCCACACTGATGGCCCACGCCAGCAGCATCCACAACCGCGAGTACGAGAAGTCGCGGTAGAAAAACGAGCCGGCGAGCAGGAGCATCATCCCCACGGAGACGGCGCTGGCCACCTTGAGGGTCTCGTCGAAGAAGGGCTGGATCTGCTCGCGGTACAGCCCGTAGGCCGCGAAGATGAGCAGCCACGCGGGCAGCAGCGGCGTGAGGATGACGAAGTACGGCGCGGCGGGCGGCTCGTCCAGGGCGGGGATGATCTGCCAGTAGAACCGCAGGAGGTAAGCCAGGGAGAACGCCGCCACGATCATGCTCGCATCGAGCAATCCCTGCAGCAGCACGCGGAGTTGGCGGCGGCGGCCCTCAGTCAGCATCCTCAGGTCCCCCCTGGACCATGCCCGCCACCGTCGAGAGGTAGTCTGCGCCGATGCGCGCGCGCGCCGAGTTCACCGAACGAGGTCCCTATACACCGTTGCAGTGGCGTCGGCCATTCGAGCCACCGTGAACTGGTCCTCGATCCGGCGGCGCGCGGCTTCGCCGAGCGTGCGTCTGCGACGTTGATCGTGCCCCAGCGCTTCGACGGCAGCGGCAAGGATCGTGGGATCGCGTCCGTTGGCAATGATGCCGGTGCGGCCGTCGTCCACGACCTCGTCAATGCCGGGCAGCGGGGGAACCACCACGGCCTGACCTGCCGCCATTGCCTCCAGGACGGCGATCGGCAGCCCCTCCCACGCCGAGGTGAGCACGAACACATCCATCGTGGCCAGCAACTCCGGCACATCGGGCCGGAAGCCGGTGACGGACAGTTTCCCGTCGAGACCGCGCGAACGCACCGCTTCCTCGACGACACGCCGGAGAGGTCCATCACCGACGAGGAGGAAGCGCGCCGCCGGCACCGCCCGGGCCACCGCGGCTGCCATCTCGACGAACCGGAGCGGGTCCTTCTGGGGCACGAGCCTCGCCACGAGACCGACGACCAGCGCCTCTTTCGGAATGCTGAACTCCGCGCGTCGGTTGCTCGTGGCGGGGAATCGCGAGAGGTCGATGCCGTTGGGAATCACGACGAACCGTGCGGTATCGATCCCCACGCGGCGGGCGGCATCGAGATCGGCCCGCGTCAGGCAGATCACGCGCCGGGCGCGGCGGCACGTGAGCGATTCCAGGCGGGCGAAGACCCATCGCAGTGGGGCGGCGACCTTGCGGCGGAAGGAGAAGGCGTGGGCGGTGTACACGATCGGCAACAATCGATGATCTTGGGCGGCGAGGACACCGACCAGCCCCGAGCGGCTCCCGTGGAGGTGCAGTACGTCGGGCGACAGGGTGCGGAGAAGACCGCGGACGGCGCGCGGGGCACCGACCCCCATCGTCCCCAGCGCCAGCACGGTCATGCCGGCATCGCGCAGGCGGGTCGCAGCCGGGCCCGGGCGGCCCACGACGACCGCGTTGGTCAGGCCGTGCGCCATGAGCCCCTGCGTCAGATGCAGGAGGTGCTCGCCGCCCCCACCCACCTCCGCTGTGTTGATGACGTGGAGGATCTTCATCGCACTGCTGCGAGCAGCGAGCCGACGAGGGTAGAGGGGATGATCCGCGCCGCGGCGTTCCAGGAGTATCGTTCCTCGACCAGGCGACGCCCAGCTTCTCCTAGTCGGCGGCGCAGTTCCGCATCACGCAGAGCGCGCAGCACGGCGCGGGCAAATGCCTCCGCGTTATCGGCGATGAGCACGTGAGTCTCATCCCGTATGTCGAGGCCCTGGCATCCCACGCGCGTGGTGACGACGGCCTTCTGCATAGCCAGGGCCTCCAGAATCTTTAGCCGGGTCCCGCTGCCAACCCGCAACGGTACCACGACGACAGTGGCCTGTGCGAAATAGCGGCGGGGATCGGCCACCATGCCCGTGACGGTCACGCCCGGTCCCGCCAAGGGCGCGACGCGCGTGGCACTCTTCCCTACCAGGTAAAGGTGGATGCCCGGCACCTCGCGGCGGACGGCCGGCAGGATCCCGCGGCAGAGCCACTCGGCCCCGTCAATGTTCGGAGGATAGTCCATCGTGCCCGTAAACACGAGCACGTCCTGGCCGGCCTCCGACGCCGGAGCATACGCATCCGTGTCGACCGCGTTCGGAATCACGCGTACACGGTGCGAACCCATCGCCCTCAGTGCTGCAGCGTCTGCCTCTGAGGCGGCCCACACCTCATCCGCCCTCGGCACCATGACGCCCTCGATGCGACGAAACCACCACGCACGCATCCGGTTCTCCATACGGCCGCGGAGGCCACCTGATGCGCGGGCGATCTCCGCCAGCAACGTCGCCTCCGCGTTGTGAGCGTCCACGATGACCGGCACACCAGGAAACGTCCGTCGCACCTCGGGCAGAAACGTCGCGAGCAGCGAGTATTCCAGCAGCACCAGGTCCGGCTTCCATGCTTTCGTCGACTCCAACGCCCGCTGCATGGCGGCGTGAAGCGTGAACGTGCGTGGATGGCGCCGCAAGAGAACCCCGCGGGCCAGTTCCCCGAGTCGGGTGGTAGGCGACGCGGCCGACACCGGGAAGATGTGGATCGCGCCTTCGGGATCGTGGCGGGCGAACGGGTGGGTGTGGTCGACGAGGACCGCGGCCTGTACCCGGCATCCCACGCGGCGCAACACCGAGAAGTGCTGCGTCATGCGTAGCTGCCCCCCGGATGTCGGGGGAACGAACGGCTCGGGCGCAACCATCGCGATCCGGGGCGCCGCGCCACCGTCACCCATGGATGAGCTCCGATGCCGCTTCCCACAGGTACCCCAGCGCGAGCCGCCCCCGGCACTCTTCCAGAAAGGCGCGCGGGTCGTCCCCAACCGCCGAGGCGGCACCGGAGAGGAGCAGGCTGCGGAGCATCCGGAGCGACGCCCGGGGGACGCCGCCGGATTCGCCACGGAGACCGGGGAGACGCTCCACCCGCCGCTGGGATCGTCCTTCCCAAAACAACCTCCGGCGAAAGAAGGGCGGGCGCAGGCGTTCCGGTGGGACGAGGTGATGCACTACGGCATCAGGACAGTAGTAGACGGTTTCCCCGCCGTTGTAGAGGCGGAAGAAGAACTCTCTCTCCTCCCCGCTGAGCAGGCTCTGCCCCACCCTTCCGAGGTCATGTCGGAACCCACCGATCCGACGCGCAACGCCGCGCTTCACGGCGAAGTTCAGGCCGAACGGGTACTCCGGCCACTGTAGAAATCTGGCGCGGGGGCCGAAATCGGATTCACCCAGGTAGCTCCTGAGGTCACCCGTCAGCCACGGCGGTGGAGGAGCCTGCAAGTCCAAGCTCACTGGGCCGCCCACCGCGGCCGCACGCGATTCGCTGAGCCCGCGCAGCAGCGCCTCAATCCACTGGGGCGCGGCGCGTGCATCGTCATCGAGAAACGCCACGATCTGTCCGGCGGCCGTGTGGAGGCCGGCGTTCCTGGCGAGAGAAAGCCCGGGCGCTGGCTCGTGAACATAGCGGATCACATGCTGGACGCGGGATCCTGCCTTCGCGAGCAACGGCTCCGCCGTCCGGCCGGCGCTATTGTCGATCACGACGACTTCGAATGACGCACTCGAGGCCGACTGTGCGTACAGGCTTTCCAGCGCACCGGCCAACACGTCGCCGCGGTCGGACGTGCAGATGACCACGGACAGCTCACAGGCCGAACGGGCGTCCACGCTCTCTCCTCAAGGTATGCTCGTACGCGCACATCAGCGTCCCAGGGAACGCCGGCCGGCGAAGAGTCCCGCTACTTCTCCAGCCCGCCAGACGACGTCGCAGATCGGCTCCATGACCTCCGCGGCGCGGAACGATCCCCCGTGACGGATCCATCTCCAGGGGACCGCGACGGCCGACCGCGCCGCCGCACGGACCAGTCGTGCGGAACACCGGAGCAGCGGCGGCTGCGGCAGCCGATGGTATCGGGCGAGGTCCATCGCGCCGATGGCATACTTCCGTGACTGCGCATACAGCCCACCGAGCGTGCTCCGGTGATAGTGGACGACAATGGCGTCGGGGCTGAAGGCGACCCGCAGTTGGAGATCCGTCTGCATGCGCCAGGCAAGATCGGCATCGCCTCCTGATTGCATCTCGGGACGAAACCCGCCCAGTCGTCGAAACACGTCCATCCGATAGGCGCAGTTCGCGGTGATCGGGTACGGACGGTAGGGGTGACCAAGGGTCTGGCGCTGACCCAGGAGGTCGCGCCGACGCGCGAACTCCTCGACGGCATTGCGCGAGAGTGGCGACAGCACTTCCCCGGCCACGCAACCGATTCCCGGCTCCGTGAATCCGCTCACCAGCGCCCGAAGCCAGGTTCGCTCGGCGACGCAATCCGCATCGGTAAACGCCAGGATCGTTCCTTGCGCCGCTGCCGCTCCGCGGTTGCGTGCACGATAGGATCCGCGTCCAGGCTCGGCGAGCACAACCAATGGATAGTGTGCGAGGATCTCGCGAGTTCTATCACTCGAGCCATTGTCCACGACGATGACCTCGTGGCGATCGGCCGGGTAGTCCAACGCCACCAGCGCCTGCAGACAGAGGTGAACTGTCGCGGCGGCATTGTAGACAGGGACGATCACGGATACGAACGGTGTGTCGCTCATGCGGCGCGACGCTCTGCCAGCCGATGGTACAACTCATCAAGTGCGGCCGCATACCGCTCCAAGCTGTAGCGCTCTTCGACCAATACCCTGCCCCGGCGACCCATCTCCGGCCACAGGCCACGATGGTCCATCAGAAACGACAGGCGATCGGCCAACGCCGTCGGGTCGCCCGGCGGCACGATGAAGCCGGACGCCCCGGCCTCCACCCCTTCGGCCAGTCCCCCGACCGCCGTAACAATGACAGGCAGGCCGAGGGCCTGCGCCTCCTGCACGACGAGACCCTGTGTCTCAACGTCACCGTTCGCGCTCATGACGCTGGGAAGCACGAAGATCTGCGCGGCCTGGAGATGAGCGATGGTCGCCAGACGATCCTGCCAACCCCAGAAGACCACGTCGTGGCTGATGCCGAGGTCAGCGGCCTGTCGCGCCAGTTCCTCCCGCAGTGGGCCGTCACCGATGATGTGGTACTGCCAGCCGCGGTGACTCCGCAGCACACCGGCCATGGCCTGTAGCGCCACCCCGATGCCCTTTTTCGGGACCAATCGTGCCACCGTGGCGACGATCCCCCCGTCGGAAGGTCCCTGAGCAGTCCGAAACGGGAACACCGAAAGGTCAATGCCAAGAGGGATCAGGACGATCTTTTCCTGCGGGCACCCCAGAGCGGCGACGCGGTCGCGGGCAAACCGGGTGTTGACGACGATGGTATCGGCCTCGCGGAAGAGTCGGTCGTAGACCTGCGGTCCATGCCGGCGCGGATATTGGCCGAGGTCGTAGCCATGGAAGGACGTGACAAACGGCACGTGCAGCTGGTGCTTGAGGTAGAGACGGGCCTTCGCCACGGGACCGAAGTGGCAGTGGATGAGATCGACCCCCTCTAGCGGCGCCTCGGGGTATCGGCGGAGATGCCATGTCCGGAGCATCCGCCGTACCAGAACTCCCGCCGTGGACGGCACAGGCAGATAGTGCGTCAGCGATCGCATCGCGGCGGCATCAGGGTGAACGACCGGCTCACCGGACAGAGTCTCGGCGAGGATCTGCACCTCGTGGCCAGCGCGCTGCAGCGCCTTGACGTGGTCCACGACGAACGTCTCGGAGAGCTTGGGAAATGCGTGAGCGCAGACGGCGATCCGCATCAACTCACCCGACGGCCCACGAGAAGGCTCAGGTTGGCGGACCGTCCGTTGAGCGCCACGCGGTCCATGACGTACCACAAGGGGGCGGCCAGATCGCTGATCGGCGTCGCCAGGCGGCCGATGCCCCCCCACCGCCCCCAGCCCGAACGGTTGAGGAACCGATACAGGGGCACTTCCCCCACGATCTGCACGCCCACCCCGATCAACACTTCTGCATACGCCTGGCGGCTGCGAAATGTCACGTGCGGCGCCACCGCCCGCGTGCCGTGCAGCCAGTCCGAAACCAGCAAGATACCCCCCGCCCGGCAGCGCCGCGCAAGGTGGGTGAGGGCCTTGGGAAACGACTCATCCGGGAGATGGTACAGCACGTCCAGGGCCTGGACGAGGTCGAACTCCTCCGCAGTCGGGATGCCTGACGCGATGTCCGCCTGCCAGAAGGGGACGGACGGGAAGCGGCTGCGGAGCCGCTGCACGCTGGTCGGACTCAGGTCAACGCCCGCCACATATGCCGCCCCCCACCTCTCATATCGCTCGATGAAGAAGCCTGTGCCGCACCCGGCATCGAGGACCGCGGCGCCGCGCACATCCAGACCCGCCAGCCGTAGCGCGGCGCGGACCCCCCGAACTTTCGCACGATAGAGCCAGGAATTGTAGTAGCCGCCGTGCTCGAGATGTCCGGTCCCCCTGAGATCAAAGTGGCGCCGCAACCGCTCGTCCCAGTACTGCTCGGGAAGGTATGGGCTCATGCTGGGCGCTGCGCGACGAGGACGTGCTCCGCCCTCCGCCAGTGGAGGAAGGGCTCGAGCGTGCCTGCACACTGTATCGCGGCGAGTCGAAACGCGAGCGGCAACCGGCGGCCGGGACCGGCGACGAACAGCGCCGCGTACAGCCAGCGGCTTGGCGCGTTGAAGTACGCTCCGCGCATCACGATGTCCAGCCCATACCGGCGGCAGAGCGCGATGAGATCGGCGCCAGTGTACCCTCGCCGCAGGTGTCCCCACACCTGCTCCAGCGCCGGCATGTCGACGAACGGCGCAAGATGCATATCGTGTCTGGGGGTGGTGAGGACGAGTTTCCCTCCGGGACGCAGCACACGCGCGCACTCACCAAACAACGCCGCGTCGGCCGCCACGTGCTCGATGGTGTCAAGGCAGAGCACCGTCTGCACCGAGCCATCCCGGAATGGGAGACGGTCCCCCATACCGACGACGGCCCTGTGCCCCGCTCGTTCGGCCTGGCGGACGGCCGTCTCGTCGGGCTCGAGAACAATGCCCCGCACCTGCAGGCGCGACAGGATCCAGCCGTCGCGTCCCCCGATGTCAATCACTGCCCCGCTGACGTGCGCACGAAGCACGTGGCGCAGCGCGTGCCACCGGAGCAACGTGCCAGGTCTGACCGCCGAGGTGATCGGTGTCCTTGCCACGACCACCGCAGCAGCGAGGTAGGCAGCACCACTCACCCCCGCCAGGATGAGCAGTCGCCCGATACCGCCCTGTCCCCCCATGATCAGCCGCAGGAGGAGTCCCACCGCCGCGCCGGCAGCTCCGGCGGCGACTGGTCGACCGACGATGCCGGCGTACTCCCGCACGCTCCAGCCGAGGACTCCCAGGCCGTACCTGGCCGCGAGGACCAGGGAGAGCGCGATACCGGCGGTCGCGGCATAGGCCGCCCCGATGATCGAGAAGCGAGGAACCAGCACCACCAACAGCCCGCCCATGAGCAGCAGCTGGGCGCCGGTGATCAGCGACAGTGCGCGCGGAGTCCCCACCGCCTGGATCACCACTCCGAAGCACCCGGCAAGCGCCCGAACCAGACCAAACACGCCGAGCACCTGGATCGCCGGCCCGGCACCAGTCCACGATGGTCCCAGCAGGACCCGCGCCAGATCAGGACCGCCGACCACGAGCAGCACTGCCAGAAGCGTGGCCCAGGTGGAGACGGCCTGGGTCACCTGGCGAACGGCTCCTTCCAACCGGGACGCATGGTCGCGCAGCTGCGCGTAGATAGGAAAGGCCACGCGGTTCGCCACGTGCGTGATCGATGTGGCGGGGAGGTTGGAGATCCTGTAGGCGACCTGATACAGCCCGAGGGGTCCGCTGCCGAGCATCCGCCCGACCACCACATCATCGAGATGAAGGGCGAGGAAGATGAGAACGTTGTTCCCCGTGAACCACCGGCCGATGGCCAGCAGCCGCTTCGCTGCCGGCCAGGAGAACCCGAGGCCCGGCCGCTCCCGGCAGAGGAGATACGATGCAACGGTCCGCCCGGCTTCGCCGGCGACCACGCCAAGCGCCAGGGCCCACACCGACGGCCAGATCAGTGCCAGGCCGATCGCTACTACTGTGTTCGTCGTCATCCCGGCGAGATCCATTGCCGTGACTCTCGAGAAACGTAGTTCGCTGGCGAATGTGGCCAGGGCCTCGAGGTTCGCCGCGCCGCGCATCAGCACCGAGAGGGCGAGGATCCGCCCGAGCGGCACCAGCAGGGGCACACTGAAGAAGGCCGCGAGCAACGGGGCGAACAACCACATCAACGCGGCCACGGCAATGCTTCTGGCGACCGTCAGCGTCCACGCCGTGTTGAGGTCCTGCGGCGTCCATCGTTCCCGGACCAGAACAGCATCCAGCGCGGGGTGAGAGGCCGTCTCGACCGCGGAGAGCATCAGCGCCGCCATCCCCATGACGCCGAAGTCCCGAGGGTTGAGCAGACGAGCCAGAATAGTAATGCGCAGGATGGCCAGAGTCTGCTCTGCCGCGTGGGAAGCAAGTACCCATCGCGCTGCAACGACGGCGCGGGATCGGAGAGGTGTTTGGTCCGGTATGACAGACTGCGGAGACGACATAGCCGACCCGATCATGGTGTGCGCCGCGCTTCGCGTGCCGATCCGGCCGTCACCGGGCCAGGGAACGGACCGGGGCCGCAGGAGCCGGACGTGGTGAACGCCCGACCCGGAGATGGACGAATCCTTTCGCCTCCAGGTCATCCAGGAGAGCGTTCCGGCCGTCGAAGATGACCCTGGGCGGTCGCATCGCGGCATGGACCCGCGCCCAATCGAGGGTAATGAACTCGGGCCATGCGGTAAGGACCATGACCGCCTGCGCGTCCTGGCAGGCCTCGTAGGCATCGCGGGCGTACGCGACGCTTCCGGGCAGGACCAGCCGCGCCGGCGACACCGCGCGGGGGTCCCACGCGGCCACATGCGCGCCGGCCTGCACAAGTCCGGTGACAATCTCCAGCGCGGCGGACCCGCGCACATCGTCCGTGTGCGCCTTGAACGCCAGGCCGAGCACGGCCACCCGCGCGCCCCGCAGGCGTCCCCCCAGGGCCTGCGCCACGCGCTCCACGGCGCGGCGACGCATGTCGGCATTCACCTCGATGACCGCTTTCAAAAGACGAAAGGCATATCCGCTGGCGTCGGACAAAGCGTTCAGCGCTCGGGTGTCCTTGGGAAAGCACGACCCGCCGTAGCCGACGCCCGCCTGCAGGTGGTCCGGCCCGATACGGGGATCGGCACCCATGACCTGCGCGACCTGGATGACATCGGCCCCCAGGGCTTCGCACAGGTTGGCAATCTCATTGATGAAGGAGACCTTGGTCGCCAGAAAGGCGTTGGACGCGTACTTCACCATCTCGGCCGTGGTGACGTCCATCTCGTAGAGCGGCGCATCGATATGGCCGTACAGGGAACGCAGCAGCGACCGCGCTTCGGGCGATTCGGTACCGATGACAGTCCGAGCAGGATGGAACCAGTCGTCCACCGCATGCCCTTCGCGCAGGAATTCCGGGTTGGCCGCATAGCGAACCGGTGCCGCCGCGTCATCCAGGACCTGGCGTTGGATGCGCGTCCCGGTTCCTGGTGGTACCGTACTCTTCATAACCATCACCACGGGTTGTCGCGCCCACTCTACGACTTCCCGCACGGCCCCTGTGACATACTGGAGGTCGACGTCGCCCCCTTCGAGGGAGGGCGTGCCCACAGCAATGACGACCGCTTCGCACGGCTGCGCCTCGCCGGTCCGGCGGATGAACAAGAGCCGTCCTCCACCCACCGCCTCCGACACCAGGCTATCCAAGCCGGGCTCGAAGAACGGGACGGTACCCCGGGTGAGTGCGGCCAAGCGCTGCGGATCCTGCTCCGCGCACACGACCTGATGACCATCGCGGGCAAATCCAGCCGCCGCAACCAGCCCGACCCGTCCGGCCCCGACAACGAGAATCCGCATCGGCTCCTCCCCTATCGCTCGTATGCCCTTCCGGACCCTCGTTGCCGCATCCGCCATGCGACCCACAGTGGTTCGTCGTCGGTGCGGCGCAGACCCTCGTCCAGGACACGATTGGCCTCGGTGGGTTGCCCCATCCGCCTGTAGGCACGGGCTAGCTCGATGTACGCGGGCGCCCACGTGGGATCTTCCTGGATAAGCTCCGTCAGCATCTCGACGGCCTCTACCGGTCGGCCCGACGACATCAACAGCACGGCATGCTCCTGCAGCAGTGTTCCCACCTCGGGCCACAGCAGCAGCGACGTGATGCTTCGCGCCAGTCCCCGTCCACGGTACAACGCCGCCGCATCGCGATAGACCTGTTCCGCCTGGTCCGGTCCTCCCCTCTCCAGATGGATGCGGGCCAGCAGGCGGTAGGCCTCGGGGCGGTTCCTGGGATCGAGTTGCAGGGACTGTCGGAGCAGGCGCTCGGCCTCATCGAGACGCGACGGGTCGGGCGGGCCAATCATCAGGTACCGGGCCAGCAGCAACGGATGAGAGGCATTCATCCGATCCAGACGCATGGCCCGCGCGAGGTACCTTCGTGCAGCAATGAGGTCCGGCACGGGTGACTGCATCACTATCGCGGCCTGCAGCGCGGCGTAGCCTGGATGGATCGGATTGAGCCGCGCCGCCTTCGCATACTGTCGCCCTGCCCCCTCGACGTCCCCCTGGCGGGCGGCGGCCTGCCCGGCAACCCAGGCGTGGTGCGCCCCATAGGCCATCGTCGCGGTGGCAATGAGCAGGATCAATGTCACCGCCGCCAGCCAGCGCGCCCAATGATGCCGCCTCGCCGCCGTCTCCCCGCGCCCGGCGTATGAAGCGAGAACCCCGACGAGCAGAAATGCCGCGGCGGGGTCGGCGGGGAACGACCAGTTCTGCTCCACCGCGCTGTGCGCGAAGAAAGCGACCAGGGCGGTGCTGCATCCCGCCACCAGGACGTCGTCGCCTGAGGCACGTGCGGCGCGCATTGCGCGGGCCGCCGTCATGACAAGGGCCACGAGCACCGCTCCCAGCGCCACGGCACCGGCTAACCCCAGCTCGGACAGCGTCTGAACGTAGATGTTGTGGGCGTCCCGCGCGTAGAAGCGGGCATCGCGCTGATAGGAGGCGTGCACGGCCGCGAATGTCCCCGCTCCGGTGCCAAGCCACGGGTAATCGCGGAAGATCTGGAGCGCTGCGCGCCAGAATGCCAGCCTTCCCTGGATTGAGGTGTCGCCAGCGTCGGCGACCGAGGCCGCACGCGACACTACCTCCGACCCGCCTAGTCCCGGCCCCGTGGCCACCGTCGCGGTCGCGACCATCACGGCAGCCGCCACGAATACCGCGAGCCCCGCGAGTCGCGCCACAGCGGGGATGCGCCGAGCCCGCGGCAGCAACGCAAGAAGGAACGGCAGCGCAGCCAGCAAGCTCAGCCACGCGCCGCGGGAGTAGGTCAGGACCAGAGCGCCGCCGAGCAGGACAGACAGCACGCCGTGCGCGATCGCCTCGCGCCGGTCCCCTGCTCCGGCGTAGCGCGCAAGTTCGATCGGGAACGTGAGCAGGAGGAATCCGGCAAAGGGATTCGGCCAGTAGAACGTCGAGTACCAGCGCATCCCGGGATTGTTGGCGCCCCAGTACATGAACAGCGCGACGAGTACCAGCCAGCCGGCGACGCACACGAGAGCATCGATCATCACGCGTGCCGCCCTCCGACTGGGAAGGGTGGACGCCGTGATGACCGCGATCCCAAGGTACGTCGTCCATAACAGGAGCGTCCGGACGGTCGACTCGGGACGCACCGACCACAGGCTGCTGAGAGCGATCAGACCGCTCAGCGCAAGCATCGAAGCGCCTATGGGTCCAAGCCGCGCCCGTCCGAGCACGATGACCACGATGAGACCGAGGAAGACGGCGATTTGGGCCACTGCCAAACTCGCCGGATCACGCCCGCCGTCGTTCGTTGCCAGCTTGAACACGACGGCAGTGACGAACACCGGCCCTAGCCACGCCAGGATCGTCCGCGCCGACAGGCGAGGCGCGGTCTCTGACGCGTTGATTGCAGCCTGACCGACCCCTGTCACCCTGAACCACCTTCGTCTACTCTCGTGGGAAGGCCATCAGTGTCCGTCTGATATATGCCCGCGCCCCTGGATCGATGTCGCGGTCCGGAGCCCGGCGCTTCACGATGGTCTTCGACCATGGTACCCTGGTGACGCCGTGGGGAGGGCAGGAGGCCGAGATGGCGGTGGACACCATCGAAGCACGTCTTGCCAACCTGGAAAGATCATCTGAGCTGATCAATACCAGGCTTGGCAGCATCGAGCTGCGGCTCAATGGCCTCGATGCCAGGATGGATCGCCTGGATGCCAGGATGGATCGCCTGGATGACAAGATGGATCGCCAGTTCTATTGGCTCTTGGGATTGCTCGTAATCTCGATCCTGCTTCCCATGGCCATGCGGTACCTGCCGGCTCCCTGATCCCATCTATCTGCTGGCCTCCCATCCGCAGGCCGCGCCAGCCATGAGCCAGACCACCGGGGCTACCGCGACCAGGCTGAACGAGAACTGGAGCTGGATCAGGTAAGCCACCAGCGCGGACAGCCATCCGGCGGTGAGCACACGATCAGTACCTGAGGTGCCGCGGCACAGTCGCCACCCCGCACGGATCACCGTCCCCCAGAACAAGAGATAGGCAAGAGCGCCCGGAATCCCCATCGCGACAGTGACCTGCAGCAGGTCGTTGTGCGCGCGATCCACGATGACCGGCTTGAGCCCGAAGATTTCGACCAGCGACGAGCGATCGTACGGGAAGACGGTGCCGAGGGTTTCCAACCCCCACCCGGTCACCGGACGGGCGCGGATGAGGTCGAGGACACGCTCCCAGATGTACAGTCGCTGGGCGAACGACCCGCTCCCCGGTTCCACCGCCCCCGCTGCCCGCTCGCCGATCTGCTGCGGCGCCCCGACCACAGTGAGGAGCGCGACGACGGCGACCACCGCGGCCAGTGCGACGCTGAGGATGAGTCCACGGCGGCGTTCGCGGCGTCCGACCATCACGAAGAAGATGACGACCCCGGCGACTGTCCCGGCCCACGCCGCCCGGGTCAGGGTCAGGGCCTGGGCGATGATGACCAGGCTCACACTCCCCAGCCACACGAGCCGCCGCGGCCCGGAGGTCGATCCGGCGAGGCCCAGGCCGAGGGGAATGGCCACCGTCAGATAGGCGCCGAGCGCGATGGGGCTGCCGAGCGAGGCAAAGACACGCGGGAGTCCCCCCGCAGCGTACCAGTCGCGGATGAACGCCTCCCCCGGAAAGCGCGCTGGAAAGCCGAGTTGTGTGACGGCATAGCCGGCGGCCAGCGCCGCGCCAATCGCCACACAGCGCGCAAGCGAGCGCACTCCCCTGCTCGATCCGAAGAAGTGCACCCCGACGAGGTACAGGGCGACGTATGCCGCCAGGGTGAACAGCCCTTCATGGCGTCCGGGCGCGCCGAAGAACGTCAGTCGCGGATTCGCGCTCACGGCCGCTGAAGTGAGCGCGGCCAGCAGGAGGAGCCACGCGGCCAGTTCGGGAGCCGTCGTCACCCATCGCGGCATCCGGGCACCGGCGTATGCAGCCGCCCACCCCGCGACCAGCGCGAGTGTGAGCCCCCAGATGAGCGTGGCCTTGATGCCGTTGTAGGCCTCGCTCGCCCACGGGTTGGCGATGAGCGGGACGGCGACCGCCAGTGCGAGCGCGCCCGCGCGGACCCACAACGCAGCCACTTCAGCCAGCGCCTGGCGGCGGTAGAGCACTTCAGGGCGTGGGCCGGCCAAGCCGGCGGAGCTGAGCATGAACCGGACGGAACTGGGGATTGAGCACTGCCGCGCGCTTCCAGGTCGCCCGCGCGGCTCCCGGATCGCCGAGACGGAGGAGAGCGTGCCCCAGATAGTAGGCGGCCTGCCAGTCGGTGGGATCGAGCTCGAGCGCGCGCTGGAGGTCGCGCCTGGCATGTTCGAATCGCATCCCCCGCATCTCGATCATGCCGACTTCCCGGTACAGCGCGGCATCGAACGCGTGGGGATACACCTGTAGGAGCGGACGGTAGAGGGCGAGCGCCGCGTCGATACGACCCGACCGGGCCAGCATCTCCGCCAGGCTGCGTCGCGGGGCGGGCGCCTCAGGAACAAGGGCGATCGCCCGCTCGAAGGCTTGCGCCGCCTCGTCAGGTCTCCCGGCCAAACGGAGGATGAGTCCCTGATCGTACGCCAGGGCCGCGGCCCGCTCGCGGCGGGCGGCCTCGAGGGCGACGCGGAACTGAAGTCCCGCCGGAATCAACACCGTCGCGCAGGCGACGATGAGGACCCGCCGCGTAAACCGCACGATCTCAGTCCTGGCCATGGGTGTCATGGAAACGGCGAGGGTGCGGTGGGGTCAGGGCCCCCACGCACCCTCATCCGGTTTCAGGCTTCAACCTGTGAATACTACGGCGACAGGCCGCCGCCAGGCGTGTACGTCAGACCACCGTTGACGATCGCGTTGCACGGGCTGCTCGCCCAGGCCGCCGGCGTCGCCAGGGTGTAGTCGGTCGCCGGGTTCGCGTTGGGCGTGTAGACGTACGCGCTGTTCGTGCACGGATCCAGCGGTGTGGTCCGGATGTAGTTCTGCGGCGCCGCGGACAGCGCGGCCAGCGACTGCGGGTAGGCCCCGTTGTCCACGAAGTAGCTCTCCAGGGCGGTGGCGATGTTCTTCATGTTGCCCTTGGAGGCCGAGACCTGCGACTGAGCGCGGGCCCGCAGGAAGTTCGGGATCAGGATCGCCGCCAGAATGGCGATGATGGCGACGACGATCAGGAGTTCGATCAGGGTGAAGCCGCGCTCGTTGCGCAGCCTGCGCGTGAAGAACTGGAGCATGGTTTTTCCTCCTCTACTCACAGGGTGAAACCCTCGCCGGGTTTCTCTCTGCAGCACATCCTGCCCGCGGCCGGGTGCCTTTAGACCTGCCATTTAGACCTGCTCCCCCCAGGGACCTGTGACCCATCCGGGCTGTCCACGCCTCAGGGCGACGGTACGCTGGGGGCGCCGACCTGGACACCCCCCTGGGGAGTATAGACAATGTACCCCGTCACCCCCGCCTGCATGTACTTGTCCGGCCCGTCGGAGAGCACGAAGCTTGTCCGCGATACGTTGACCGCGTACACGTACGGCGCCCGGTCGATGGGCGACACAGGTACGCTGCGGATGTAGCCACCCGATTGCAGCGTCGTCATCCAGTTTGACGGGTCCGGATAGACCTGATTCTCGTTGTAGTACAGGTCCAGAGAAGCCGCAATATTGCGCAGGTCCAGCTGGCACGTCGCCAGGAGGGCCGAGGCGCGGGAACGGACGAAGTTCGGGATCAGGATCGCCGCCAGGACACCCAGGATTGCTATGACGATGAGCAGCTCTATGAGCGTGAAGCCTGCCTGCCGATGAGTCCGCGTCACCGAGATGACCGCCGTGCATCTAGTTCAGGGGCCCGGCCGACGAGACCGGGCCCTGCCACACCGCGCTATACCCCGCCCGGCCCCGGTTTAGGCGGCTGCGGGAGCCGCCAAGGGGTCTGGAGGCGGGCTGGGAGGGGGCATGAAGCGGTGTGAAGGAAACTGCGGGCACAAGAGGAAAGAACCTCCGGATATCGACAAGGAGCGAATCGATGCGCCTAGCCGTCGCCCTCTTCACCATTCTCCTGCTCCTGGCCCCCGCGCGGCAGGTGGCCGCGCAGCAGCCCCCACCCTCCGGTCAGGAAGTCCAGCCGCAGCTGCCGGCCCCCCCTCGGCCGGCGGGCCCGGCCGGACCGCGGAACATCGTTCCCGGGAGATCCCTGGCAGGAGTCGAGGTGGGAAGTCGCGTGAGCAACGCGGTCGCACGCTTCGGGCGGCCGGCCGCCGTGCGCGAGACCAGCATGGACACGGCCTACCTCTTCAGCCGCTTCGGTATCACGGTCTATGCCAGGTCGGGCACCGTGACTGCGGTCGCCGGCACGAACAGCCTCCTCAAGATCGACGACGCGCTCGGGGTCGGCTACCGCGTCGAGAGCGTGTACGAGATGTTCGGGCGTGATTTCCGGCAGGGGACGGTGGAGGGCTTCCCCGGCCTGATCTACGAGGGCCGGGGCATCGCCTTCGGGCTCGACGGCCGGGGGGTGGCCGCGATCCTGGTGTTCCGTCCCGGGACCAGCGCCGTGATCTCCGCCCTTCAGCCGGGCAGCGCCGCGGCCATCCCGGTGGCCACCGGATACCCGAACCTCGCGCAGCTGCGCGGTCACAGCCCGGAGACGGGCTTCCTCTCCCTGGCCGGCTATCTCCGGCGCCTGGTGTTCCAGACGTCCGGGACCTGGATCACCGCCAGCGAGGCCGACCGGGTCATCCGCGACCAGTTGAGCGCGTCCCGCTAGGCACCCCCCATCCCGGCAGCGGAGCGCCGGCCGGGGTCACTCTGGAAATCCTGGGCCTGGTCCTCAATCCCTTCACCCGAGAGCTCCAGCCGATGCGCATGATGCTGGCCTGAGACCCGGGTCGCCCGCGGGCGAAAGGTCGAAGGGCCGGGCGGGAGCCCGGCCCTTCCGTCCGCGCAATCATCCGGGTGTCGGCTATTTGATCCCGGTGATGATCTGGTACAGCGGCATGTAGAAGGCCAGGACGATGAACCCGACCACGAAGCCCAGGAACAGGATCAGCAGCGGCTCGATGATCGAGGTCAGCTGGGACAGCGTGGTCTCCACTTCGCCGTCGTAGAAGTCCGCCACCTTGGTCAGCATCGCGTCCAGCGTGCCGGTCTCCTCGCCCACCGCGGTCATCTGCACGACCATCGGCGGGAACAACCCGCTGGCCTGCAGCGGGAGCGCGACGCTCTCGCCCTCGCGGATGCTGGCCCGGACGTTGTCGATGGCTCCGCTCACCACGGTGTTGTCCACGGCCTTGGCCACGACCTCCAGGGCCTGCATGATCGGGACGCCGCTGCTGATCAACGTCCCCAGGGTGCGTGAGAAACGGGAGATGGTGACCTTGCGCACCAGCGGCCCGAAGATCGGGATGCGCAGCTTGAATCGGTCGAAGCTCAGGCGGCCGGTGGGGGTGCGGATGTACATCCGCAGCCCGTACAGCATCACCGCGAGCAGGCCGAAGATGATGTACCAGTAGGTTGTCATCGTCCGGGTGAAGACGATCAGGACCCGCGTCGGCCAGGGCAGCGTCAGATCCAGCCCCTCGAAGAAGCCGATGAACTGGGGCAGGATGAAGAACACCAGGAACATGATGATGCCGATCGAGAAGATGAAGATCGCCACGGGGTAGGTGACCGCGGCCCTGACCTTCTGCCGCAGGGCCATGTCCTTCTCGTAGAACCCGGCGATCCGGTTCAAGACCTCGTCCAGCACGCCGCCGACCTCACCGGCCCGCACCATGTTGATCATCAGCGAGCTGAAGGTCTGCGGGTGCTTGCCGAAGGCGTCGGAGAGCGTCATGCCCTGCTCCACGTCGCTGCGCACCTCGCCGATCAGCTTCTTCAGCTTGGTGGACTCGGACTGCTCCTCCAGGATGGAGAGGGTCCGCACCATGGACAGGCCGGCGTTCACCATCGTAGCAAACTGACGGGTGAAGACGGTCAGTTCGCGCAGGCTGACCCGGCGGAGGCGGCGGAACCCCTCCCGGACGTCGATCCGGGGGGCTTCCTTCTGCAGGCTGGTCACGTAGAATCCCATGTCCCGCAGCTTGCCGACGACCATGACCTCGGTCTCGGCGTCGATCGCGCCGGCCACCACGCGGCCGGAGGCGTCACGCGCGCTGTATCGGAAGGTTGCCATTCCCGCTCACCTCGTCGTCACGCCGGCGCGGGCCGGCTACTGGCCGCCCCGTTCGATGAGCTTGCGCAGCTCGTCCGGATAGATCGCCCGCGCCAGTGCGTTCTCCAGCGTGATCAGCCGCCGCGAGTACAGGCCGTAGAGGGCCTGGTCCATCGTCTGCATCGCGTGCTGCGCGCCGGTCTGGATCGCGGTGTGGATCTGGTGCGTCTTGGCCTCGCGGATCAGGTTGCGGATGGCCGGCGTGGCGATCATGATCTCGATCGCCGGCACCCGCCCGATCTCCCCCAGCGACGGCCAGGCGCCCGACGACACCGCCTCGCTCGAGCCGGAGGCGCCGCGGACCGCTGCGGCCACCGGGCGGCGGGCTTCGGCCTGCCGGGTGAACTGCAGGTTGGGGAGCAGCTGCTGGGAGAGCACCGCCTCCAGGACCGCGGCCAGCTGCACGCGGATCTGCTGCTGCTGGTGCGGGGGGAAGACGTCGATGATGCGGTCGATGCTCTGGGAGGCGTTGGCCGTATGCAGGGTGGCGAAGACCAGGTGCCCGGTCTCGGCGATGGTCAGCGCGGCGCTGATCGTCTCCAGGTCGCGCATCTCGCCGATCATGATGATGTTGGGGTCCTCGCGCAGCACCGCGCGCAGGGCGTTGGGGAAGGTCTGGGTGTCCTGGCCCAGCTCGCGCTGGTTGATGATGCTCTTGCGGTGCGCGTGCACGTACTCGATGGGATCCTCGATCGTCACGATGTGCGCCGCGCGCTCGTTGTTGATGAAGTCGATCATCGCGGCGAGCGTGGTGGACTTGCCGTGCCCGGTCGGCCCGGTGACCAGGATCAGTCCCCGGGGCAGGCGGCAGAGGTCCTTCAGGACCGGGGGCAGGTTGAGCTGCTCGAACGGCGGCACCCGGTCCGGGATGACGCGCGCGGCCACGCCCACCGAGCCGCGCTGCCGGTAGACGTTGACCCGGAACCGGCCCAGCCCGGACACCGAGTAGGACAGGTCCAGCTCCCAGTTCTTCTCGAAGCGCTGCTTCTGGAAGGTGTTGAGCATGCTGTACCCGAGCTGGAAGGTGTCCTCGGGCGACAGCACCGGGTAGTTCAGCGGCTGCAGCTTGCCCCACACCCGGATCGTCGGTGGAATGCCGACGGTCAGGTGCAGGTCTGAGGCTTTGGCATCCACCGCTTCGCGCAGCAGGTCGTCGATGTGCATCCAGGGCTCCTTCGGTGATCCTCCGCCTTACCATACCCCGGCGGCAGGAAGGCTAGGCCTGCCCTCCTGCGGTCAGATCATCCCGTTCTCCCCGTTGCCCTCGACGCGCTCGACCTGCACGACGCGCAGGACCTCGGCCAGCGAGGTGATTCCGCGCGACGCCTTGTCCAGCCCGTCGTCCAGCAGCGTGACCATGCCGGCCTCCATCGCGGTGCCCTTCAGTTCATGGTGCGGGGCGCGGTTGATGATCAGCTGGCGCAGGCCGTCGTCCATCTGCGCGATCTCAAAGATCGCCACGCGGCCCCGGTAGCCGGTGTAGTTGCAGAACTCGCACCCCCGCGCCAGAGCGTACGTCCCCTCCGGCGCGGCGACCCCGTGGCGGGTCCGCAGGTCGTCCCGGCTGTAGGGATCGGGCTGCTTGCAGCGTGGACAGAGCACGCGGACCAGGCGCTGTGCGGCGACCCCTTCCAGGGCGGACGCGACGAGGTAGGGCTCGATGCCCATGTCCAGCAGGCGCGTCACCGCCCCCGGGGCATCGTTGGTGTGCAGGGTGCTCAGCACCAGGTGGCCCGTGAGCGCCGCCTGCACCGCGATGCGCGCCGTCTCATGGTCGCGGATCTCACCAACCATGATGATGTCCGGGTCCTGGCGCAGGAAGTGACGCAGGGCGGATGCGAACGTCACGCCGGCCCGCACGTTCACCTGGACCTGGATTACCCCCGGGATCTGGTATTCCACGGGGTCCTCGATGGTCAGGATGTTGACCGCCTCGCTGTTCAGTTCCCGCAGGATGGCGTACAGCGTTGTCGTCTTGCCGCTGCCGGTGGGCCCGGTGAGCAGGAAGATGCCCTGGGGGCGGTGGATGACCTGGCGCAGCCGCGCGATGTTCCGGACGGACAGCCCCAGCTTGTCCAGGTCGTAGATCGGCGCGGCCTTGTCCAACAGGCGCAGCACCGCCTTCTCGCCGTAGAACGACGGGATGGTGGACACCCGGACGTCGATCGCCCGGTTGTCCACCTGGATCTGGAAGCTGCCGTCCTGCGGCAGCCGGCGCTCCGCGATGTCCATCGTGCCCATGATCTTGATGCGCGAGATCACCTGGGGGTGGATGTGCTCGGGCAGCGTGTGCTGCACCTTGAGCACGCCGTCGATGCGGTAGCGCACCCGGACGCCCTTCTCCTGGGGTTCCACATGGATGTCGCTGGCCCGCCGGCGCACGGCCTCCTCGATCATGCGGTTGACCAGCCGGATGATCGGCTGCTCCTCCGCCGCCCGCCGCAGGGCTTCCAGCGACACCTCCTCCGCAGTCACCTCGGGCCGCGGCAGGTCCTTGAGGATCTCCGCCCCGGGGTCCAGCGACGGGTACTGGTTCAAGGCGTACTGGAAGTCGGCCAGGGTGGTCACGGCGACGCGGACGTCCATTCCCGTCATGCGCCGAATGTCGTCCAGCGCCACGACGTCCAGCGGATCGACCATAGCCACGGTGAGCACGCCGTTGCCTGTGGTGACGGGGATGGCCTGGAGACGGCTGGCCACGGTGGCCGGCACCAGGCGCAGCACGTCCTCGTGGAGAGGGATCTGACTGAGGCGCAGGAACTCCGCGCCGAGCTGGCGAGAGAGCGCGCCGGCGACGTGCTCGGGGTCGACCAGCCCCAGCTCCAGCAGGGTACGCCCCAGCCGCTGCCCGGTGGATCGGTGGATCTCGATGGCCCGGTTGAGCTGGTCGGGTGTGATCAGGCCGTCGGTGAGGAGAATCTCCCCCAGGAGGCGGCGCCGCCCCGCCCCGTCCGAGGGCGGGCGGCGTGTGCTCGTGGTCTCGGCCATGCGGTCTCTGTGCTCCTCACGTCTCGACGAAGACCACGCGGAGCAGCTCGTCCACGGTGGTCATGCCTTCGAGTACCTTGAGGATACCATCTTCGCGCAAGGTCTTCATGCCCTCGGCGACGGCCGCCTCGCGGATCTCCGCCGCGGAGGCCCCCTTCAGGACGAGATCGCGGAGGCTGTCGGACATGACCATGAGTTCGAAGATCCCGATGCGGCCCTTGTACCCCGAGCCTTTGCACCGATCGCAGCCGCGGCCGCGATAGAAGACGATCTCCTCCCCGGCCTCAGGCTGCAATCCGAGGCGGTGCAGTGCCTCCACCGGCGGGGCGTAGGACTCCTTGCAGTGGGAGCAGATCGTCCGGGCCAGGCGCTGGGCCAGCACGCCGATCAGCGAGGAACTGATCAGGAAGGGTTCCACGCCCATGTCGATCAGCCGGGTCGTCGCGCTGGGCGCGTCGTTGGTGTGCACGGTGGAGAGCACCAGGTGGCCGGTGAGCGACGCCTGGATGGCGATCTCCGCGGTATCCCGGTCGCGGATCTCGCCGACCATGATGATGTCCGGGTCCTGGCGCAGGAAGGACCGCAGCCCGCTGGCGAAGGTCAGGCCCGCCTTCGGGTTCACCTGCACCTGGTTCACCCGCGCCAGCTGGTACTCCACGGGGTCCTCGATCGTGATGATGTTCTTGTCCGTGGTGTTGATCTTGTTCAGCGTGGAGTACAGCGTCGTCGTCTTGCCGCTGCCGGTGGGGCCGGTGACCAGGACCATGCCGTAGGGCTTGCTGACCAGATGTTCCCAGATCTCCAGGGCGGCCGCGGTGAATCCCAGCTTGCCCAGGCCCAGGCGGGTGCTGGACTGGTCCAGGATGCGCATCACGACCTTCTCCCCGAAGACGGTGGGCAGCGAGGAGACGCGCAGATCGTACTCCTTGCCCTCGATGACGACGTGGATCCGTCCGTCCTGCGGGAGCCGGCGCTCGGCGATGTCCATGTTGGCCATGATCTTGATGCGGGAGACCATGGCGTGCTGCACGGCCTTGGGCGGCGTCATCACGTCGTGCAGGACCCCGTCGATCCGGTACCGGCAGTGCAGGGTGCGGCGGTGCGGCTCGAGATGGATGTCGCTGGCGCCGTCGCTGATGGCCTGGCTGACGATCAGGTTGACCAGGCGGACGACCGGCGCTTCCTCGGTCAGCGTGCGCAGTTTCTCGACGCTGAGCTCCTCGGTCCGCTCCTCGGCCAGCTCGAGCTCGGTCCCCACCGCGGCGCGCATCGCCTCGTCCAGGTCCACGGTGCTGCTGTAGTGCCGGCTGATCGCGGCGACGATATCGGCCTCGGCGGCCACCACCGGCTCGATCTCCAACCCCGTGACCAGGCGCACGTCGTCCACGGCCAGGACGTTCAGGGGGTCGGCGATGGCCATCTTGATGCGCTTGCGGGTCTTGTCGATGGCCAGCACCTTGTGGCGGTGGGCCAGGTGCTGCGGAATGGACTTCACCACATCCGGATCGATCTCGACCGTGCTCAGGTCGATCCAGGGCAGCCCCCACTGCGCGGCCAGGGCCTGGGCCAGTTGCTGTTCCGTGACTGCGCCCAGCTCCACCAGAATCCGGCCGAGGTGTCCGCCGCTGCGCTGGTGCATCTGGATGGCCTTTTCCAGCTGCTCGCGCGAGACGATGCCCTGGTCCAGCAGGATCTGGCCCAGCGACTCGGTGCGCGCCCGCATGCCGCGCTTTGGACCTGCCTCCGCGGGGGCGGGCGCGGGCGACTTGCCCGGAGGCGACTTCGGCAGGGGCTCTTTCGGTTTCGGGCGATCCTTGGGGAGCGGTGGAGGCTCCGGCGGCCGCGCCGGCTTCGTTCCCTCAGGCGGTGCGGCGGGCGGTCCCGCCGGCTGGGCCCAACCGGGAGCCGGGGACGCGGGCGGGGCCGGCGACGCCGGGGAGGCCGGCGCAGGCGGGCCGGCGCCGTCCGGCTTCACCTGAGGTGGCTTCTGCTGGGGAGACGCCGGGGGCCGTAGAGGCTCCGCCACTGCCGCCTTCGGCGTCTCGGTCAGTATGCGGTCCAACCGCGCCTGCACCTTCGCCGCCTCTTTGAGCCAGCCCAGGCGGATGTAGACGTCGCGCAACGCGCTGTGGACGTCGGAGTCGTCGGGGGCGAGTTCAGTCGCTTTCTCGTAGGCGGCGGCCGCTTTCTCCCAGCGGTCCCGGCTCACCTGCATCTCGGCCAGGGCCACGTAGACCATGACCGCAGCACGCGGGAGCCCGCGCTGGACGTACACCGAGGCCAGCCGGGCGTAGGCCACGCTGTCCTGGGGGCCCAGCTCGAGAACCTTCTTGTACGCGGTGATCGCGTCGTCGAACTGACCGCGCCGCTCCAGGTTTCTGGCCTGAAAGAAGACCACCGCGCGGTCGAGCGTGGTATCCTGCGCGGGAATGCCCAGGCGCTGCTTGTACTCCGCCAGATCACCCATCGGCGCGGCTTACAGCTGGTTGGCCACCGCGGTGCGGATCTTGCGCATCTCGATGCGCAGCCGCCCCAGGTTCACGTGTTGATTGCCGACCACCGCCAGGACGGCCTCCGGTCCCGCGGGGGAGACCGCGACCGGCCCCTGCTCGAACTCGATCAGGATGGACCCGAGCTGCCCCAGGTGGAGCTCCCCGCCCATCGCCTCGGAGGTGCCGAGCGAGCTCGCGGCGATGGCTCCGACCGAGTCGGCCTCAATCGTATCGCTGCTCACGGCCTCGATCACGAACCCGTCCCGCCCCACCACCAGGGCGGCCGTCACGCCGTCGATGCGCAGCAGCCCCTCCAGGATGCCCCGGATTCCGCCCGCGGTCGCCGTGTCCATCGTCTGCATCTCGCTCATCCTCTCCGTGTGGTCAGATCACACCCGCGTTCAGGACCGAGGCGATTTCCGGCATGAAGCGCCGGAGCTGCAGCCTGGCCTTGCCCACGTTCCCTCTCGGCTGGACGACGATCCCCACGTAGTAGTCCTGACCGGCCATGGCCAGCAGGAGGACGTACCGCTCCGCGACCAGCATGATATGGTCGATCGGTCCGGCGTCGACCTTCTGGCACAGGTAATCCAGGACTTTGCTGGCCACGGCGCCTTCCTGGGCGATCTCCTCCACCGAGAACTCCTGCTCCACGCGCATCGTCTCGATGGCGGCGCCGTCCATGCCCACCACGGCCGCCCCCACGACCCCCTCGATGCCGCCGACCAGCCCTCGCAGCAGATCCTTGACGTTGCCGGCCATCACGCAGCGCCCCCGGTGCCGACCGACTCCGCCTCCAGCAGCAGGCGCACGCCCTGCAGCCGCAGCCCTTCCTCGTCGATCAGGCGCTTGATGCGCCGGATCAGATCGAGATCGCGCTGGCTGAAGAGCCGGTGACCGCCGCGGGTCCGGGCCGGCCGCAGGAGGCCGTACTGGCTCTCCCAGGCCCGGATGCGCCTGGCGTCCACCCCGGTCAGGCGCGCCGCGGTACGGATCGGGTAGATGGGCAGATCCTGTCCCGCCGGTACCTCTATCGTCTTCACCGCCGTCCTCCTTGACTGCTAGATCGCTTCCGGCCGCATGGTCTCGCGCAACCGCCGCAGGGCCGCGTGCATGACCCGCGAGACGTGCTTCTGGGAGATCCCCAGCTCCCGGGCCGCCTCGGTCTGCGTCAGGTCCATGTAGAACAGGTAGTAGATCACCTTCCGTTGCAGCCCAGAGAGGCGCTGGATCGCGTCGGCGATCAACACCTGCTCCTCTTCTGTTATGCCCAACACCGCCTGCCGCGCGGCAATGCGATCGCGCTGGGCGATCGGCGCGCCGTCGTCACCCTCCCGCTCTTCGTCCAGGGAGAGGAAGCGCAGCGACTCGCGCGCGTGCAGCACCTGGTGGACCTCGTCCTCTCCGAGCTGCACCTCCTGGGCGATCTCGGACACCTTGGGGGCGCGCCCCTTGCGCTGGGTCAGTTCGGTGATCGCCCGGCTGACGCGGTGGTCCATCTCGTACAGCCAGCGCGGCCGGCGGACGGTGGTGGCCTGATCCCGGAGATAGTGCCGGATCTCGCCGGCGATGAGGTGCCGGGCGTACGTCTCGAACTTCACGCTGCGGTCGGGGTCGAAGTGGGTGACGGCGTTCATCAGGCCGATGTAGCCGATCTGGTGCAGGTCGTCCAGCGGAACTCCGGAGCGGCTGTACCGCCGCGCCACCTGGTGCACGAGCGGCATGTACAGACAGGTCAGGCGTGCGTGGACGTCCTGATCACGGGTGGTGCGGTAGGCCCGGAACAACGCCTCGGGCGACTCGGCGGATCCGTTCCCATTGACCCCGCTGCGGACGGCGGCGCGACTGCGCGCCATAACAACAACGCCCCCCTTCTGCGGGCTTCCGAAGGTGGGCGAAATACACGCGCCCCGTTCGGCAGCCCGGCTGGCCCCCCCGCTGGGAAGGCCCCGTAGCTTTGCGCCCCCAGGTTGCCCTGGGTTTGCCCTTTCGCGAGGACCCGTCAAAAAAGTGCTATGAAGTTGCCTTGCAACAGCCCGCGTTTCGACGGTCCCCCTGCGGAATCCTCCTCCCGGCGGGAGAATCCGGGAAGCGATTCTGTGGAAGATCAGAAGCAACTTCTGTGCCGACCGAACCGCTTCCGCTCAACTTCCCGACAGCCGCCCGAAGAGCGCCATGACGTTGAGGACGTACCACTGCGTCTCCCGGTACGGGGGAATGCCGCCATAGCGCATCACGGCTCCGCGCCCCGCGTTATAGGCGGCCAGGGCCAGCGCCTTGTTGCCGCCGAACCGGTCCAGCTGCAGACGGAGGTAGCGGACCGTCCCGTAGATGTTGGCGGCCGGGTCCCACGGGTCGACACTCAGCGACCGGGCCGTCTCCGGCATCAGCTGCCCCAGGCCCATCGCCCCGGCCGAAGAGCGCGCCCTGGTGTCGAACCCCGACTCGATGGCGATCAGCGCCATGATCAGCCGGGGGTCCACCTCGTACATCCGCGCGTAGCCGAGCACGCTGCGCACGATGATCTCGACGTGCGTGGTGGACAGAGACGGATTGTACCAGCGGACCACGTAGGCGTAGCGGTCGAACTCATCGCCGGCGTCCAGCACCGGAGCCCGCTGTCCGCGCAGCGATCGCAGCCAGTATCCGGCGATGATGGCGACCTGACCCCGCGCGGCACGCCGGACCCGCTGCAGGACCCGTTCCGCGTCCGCGCTCCGACCGCCGCGGGCGTAAGCGGCGCCCAGCCAGAGCAGGACTTCCGGCGAGGGGTCCAGGATGGCCGCGCTCTCGAAGGCCCAGATTGCGGGCCGGACCTCACCCGCGGCGTAGTGGGAGGCGCCGAGCCAGACCCAGGCCGCCGTATCGCGCGGAGCGGAGCGGAGGTGGCTTCGCAGGAGCGGGGCGGCCTCAGCGTACCGCCCGGCCAGGTAGGCCTGCCGGGCGGCCTGCATCGCCGTCATGTTCCTCGCCGACGCCGAAGGCGCGGCGAGGGCCACCACTGCCGCCGCGGCCAGGCCAGCGCGCCAGATCCTGGGCCGCACCCTCATGGTTCGGTGTAGGTGATGCCCCCGGCCTGCGTGATGGAGATCGTCCCGGTGCCTTTCGGATTCCGCACGCCGATGGTGTACGAAGTTGGCGCGCCCCCGGAGGTCACCGGCTTGCCGAAGGCGGAGAAGTAGACGGTCTGAGTCGCGGTGGAGGTCACCCCGGCCGGCATCTCCGCGTTCTCGGAGTAGCCCGGGCCGACAATGGCGTATGCCGCCGATCCGTTGCTGAACGTCACGGTGTACTGCCTTCGCTCGGCCCGGGCGCGCTCCTGGGCCTCGCGCAGGTCAGTCGCCACCTGCACCGTGCCGAAGCGCAGCCGCTGCCACTCCGTGTAGTCGTGCCACTGGTTGACGGCGATGGCCAGCACGACCGCCAGCACGCCCATGGCCACCGTCAACTCGATAAGGGTGAGCCCGGCCTGGCGCCAGGCCGGGCCCGTTCTCCCTGCGCGTGCTCCGCTCAAGGCGTGGACTCGCGCCAGACCGGCTTCACCCCGGCCAGCCGGCTGGACCCCTCGGCGAGCTCGAACTTGCTCGTCGTCGGGAAGAACGGCGGCAGGATGCCGCGGGCGAACCGCCGGTCGAACTTGAAGTCGCGGCCGTAACCGGTAACGGGGTTCCCCGTGTTCGGGTCGAAGGTGCCGAACGCGCCGTACTCCTCCTCGATCATTCCGCCGATGAGCTGGACGATGCCGCGGGGAGATCCGGTGTTGTACTGATCGACGTTGACCGAAGGGCACGCCATAGTGTAGCAGTCCCGGGCGCCGGGCCGGCCGGCCATCAGGACGGCGTGGATGATCAGATCGTTGGGTGCCGCCGTGGTGATCCGGATGTCGTTGTCGCTGGAGTAGAGCCCCAGGACGTTCAGCGGGTTGTCAGTCGGGTCCGCCACGTTGGGCGGATCCTCGTACCGGAGGTGGTTGACGATGTCGATGCGGCCCGAAGCCGCCAGGGTCACCTGCTCCTTCTCCTCCAGCGTCCCGCTCAGGCCCTGGCTCGCGCTCGTTCCCGCCACGTTGCCCTGGACCCAGATCATCGTCGAGTTGGTGTTGGACGTCGGATCGCCCTGCCAGCCTTTGGGCACGCCCTGGAACGTCCGCGTGCCGCTCTGCGTGCAGGAGGCCTCGGGGTTCCAGCAGGTATTGTTGATGGTCGTGGTTCCCGCCGCGCGGTCGACCGTCATGGTCACGGTCTGGCTGCCCATGACGAAGGTGTAGACCGCGAGGTTGTTCGTCGGGCCGGCGAGGCTGAAGGTGAGGCTGTTCAGGTTGCCCTGGACGTAGACGCCTCCGGCGAGCGCCTCGTTGGCATCCGAAGCCCCGTTGCTGTTGGCATCAACCACCGGGACGTAGATCGCGTTCGGCACGCTGCTGGAGTTGTTCGCCAGTTCCGGGACAACGTTGCGAATGGCCGTGTTCCACTGCGAACTGGTCCAGGTGTTCGGCGTGGTGTCGGCCGGATCGACGCCGATGGAGATCGCCCGCTGGTTGTACGACGACGGCGGGATCGTGATCCTCGCCGCGCCCCGGGTGAAGTTGGCCGGGGCGTTGTCGTTGTCGTCGGTGTAGACCAGCGGGGTGGAGTCGAACTGCACCGGCGCGTCGCGGCGGACGCCGCTGACCACGTTTTCGTTCGACTGCCGGCGGATTGAACTGCCGTTGTTGTTGAACCAGGCGTAGTCCCGGTCGCTGTTGGTGCACGCCGCGTTGGTGCAGCCCGCGCTGGTCACCCGGTCGCTGAACTTGGGGAAGAAGGCGAAGCGGAACTCGCCGTTGGTATGGACGGGCCCGTCGAAGGAGGTGCGGCTGGTGAACCAGATCGCGCCCCCGCTCGGCGTGGTGTGCACGTGCGTGAACAGGGCGAACTGCGCGAAGGTCTGCCGCTGCACGATGATGCTGAAGTCCTCGGTCAGGACGACCCGCCGGCGGCTGGTCGGGTCGGTCTCGCCGTCACTGACCACCATGTAGGAGTAGAAGAACTCGTACACTCCTTGCGCCAGGCGCTGGATGTAGCGCTGCGGCTGGGCGGGATCGCTGGGGTGGGCGGCCAGCCTGCGGCACACGGCCACGGTGGCGCGGTAGGTCCCCGGCCCGAGCGTGTTCGTCGGCGGGGTCCCGACCATGGCGGCGGCGGCGGACGGCGTGCAGGCCACGCTCTCAGAGGGGGTGTTGCCGTTTGTGCCCGCGACCAGCTTCCGGTGCGTGTACGGCTGACTCCAGTCGGTGTAGAAGGTTTGCCAGTGCGTTGCCGCCGAGGTGGTCAGGGTGAAGCGCTGTCCGTCCACCTCCAGGTAGTTGAAGAGGGCGAAGGCGTCCTGGCTGGCCGGGTTCCCGGCGGCATACCAGGTGTCGAGGATCGCCTCGGTCAGGGTGTCGTGCACCCGGAACCAGACCTGGTTCGGATCGACCGGGTTCTGGTTGAGGAAGGCCATCATCGCCGCGCGGCCGGCGTTGCCTCCGCCTTCCGCCAGGTAGATGCTCTGCGCCCCGAGGCGCCGCACCCCGCCGAGCCGGACCTCCTTTCCTGTCACGTGGAGAACCAGGAGGCTCAGCACGGTCAGCACGATCATGACCGAGAGCACGGCGATCATGGCGAAGCCGCGCTCGCCCCATCCTCGCCCGTTCATGGTCAGCTCACGTCCCTCTCCGACGAATCTGCACCGCCCGCCCGTCCTCCTTCCCGGAGGAGGCGAGGGTGCGACACTGCTGCTCTACCGGCCGCGGAGGGCCGCGTCTCCGGCAAAAGTCCGGCTGAACCCGTCCTTGGTGGTCGTGATGAAGATCCGCACGCGGGCGACCAGATTGGGATCGGCAGGCGTCGACGTCAGCGACGCGCCCGTGTTGTCGAAGTACTCCATGGACAGACCCGCGCCGCCGCCTGGATCGACGACCAGGTAGGCGATGGGCGTCGGTGACCCGGGCGGCTGTGGCCCTCCCGCGTCGGGGTCCTCCTGGCGGGTGATCGTATCGTCGGTGGCGTTGTAGGCGAAGGTCACGGTGTACGGGCTGTTGGCGGAAAACGGCGTGCTCTGGGGGACGAACAGCGTCACCGACTGAGCCGCGGCCGCCGTGACGTCCTGCGCCCAGCGCACTTCCTCCACCATGTTGTCCAGCCCGGCGCGGACCTGGGCCTGGGTCTGCAGGAAGCTGTTCGTGTTCCTGGCGGCCCGGGCGCCGGTCACCAGAAGGGCGCCCACGACGCCGATAACCAGGGCCACCAGCGCCAGACCGATGAGGAGCTCGAGCAGCGTGAACCCCTGCTCGCGGTGGGAACCGGGCGTCCTGTCGCGTCGTCGACGCATCGTCTTCATCTCACAGATCGTCCAGGATCGTGGTCAGCTGAACGATCGGCGGGACGCCGGCCAGCGACCCGGTCCGGTAGATCTGGACGGTGACGGTGATCAACCCGAAGTTGTCGTTCGGCGTGATGTCCACCTGCAGGTCGAAGGCGTAGGGCGTCGGGTTGGCCAGGCCGCAGTACGGGCTCGGGTCGGGCCCGGTGCACATCGCCCCCGTGATGTTCGCGATGGGCGTACGCACGAGTGGGTCGAACGCCACCAGCGCATACGGGTTGGCGCTGGAGCGCACCTGCTCCATGACCTGCATCCCGATGGTCGTCGCGGCGGAACGCTCGTTGGAGTATCCGGCCTGGCTGAGCGCCTGGATGAAGGTCGTCAGGAGAAAGATGGCGATAATGGCGAAGATCGCCGTGGCGACCAGCAACTCGATCAAGGTAAACCCGCCATTGCCCTGCGCGAACAGACGGCGCTTCGTGATCGACCCCTCCCTCACCCCGGCTGCGGCCACCCCGGCCGCTCATCTCCTCCCCTTACCCTGCCCCGATACCCCCTAGACGGCCTTCTGCAGCCTTATCGGCAGGAACGGGAGGAAACTGGACTCACCCGGCGTCCTGGGGGGACCGCCGCCCGAGCCGCCGGCGGAACGGGCCCTCCAGCAGCCTGACCAGCCGGGTGCTGAGCCAGTCCCGGGAGGAGAGGGGCTCGACCAGGACGGTGTAGACGCCGAGCAGGTTGCCGCCCAGGATGTCGGTGAACAGCTGGTCGCCGATCAGGGCGGTCTGCGCCGCCTCCGTGCCCATCAGGCGCATCGCGCGCCTGAAGCCGAAGGGCACCGGCTTCAGCGCCCAGCCGACGACCGGGATGCCGCCCAGCATCGTCCCGACATGACGCGCCCACTGCCCCGAGTTGTTCGAGACGATGCAGGCGCGGATGCCGACGCTGCGGAGCCGCTCGACCCACTCCCGGACGAACGGCGGCGGGACCGCCTGTCCCCACGGCACGATCGTGTTGTCCAGGTCCAGGATGATGCCGCGGATGCCGTGCCGGTGAAGCTGTGCGGGGTCGAGGTCCGCGACCGAAGCGGCGGTGCGCCGGGGGGCCAGCCAGCGGCGCATCAGGGCGGCCGGTACCGCCGGACCGCGGCCTGGTGTTCGGCAAGTGTCCGGCTGAAGGCGTGCGAGCCGTCGGATCGCGCCACGTAGAAGAGGTAGTCGGTCTGGACGGGCCGGAGCGCCGCCTCGATCGCGGCCAGACCCGGGCTGGCGATCGGTCCGGGAGGCAGGCCGACGTGCAGGTAGGTGTTGAACGGCGAGTTCACCTTCAGATCCTCATATGTGACGATCGGCTTGTGCCGCCCGAGCGCGTAGAGGACGGTGGCGTCCACCTCCAGGCGCCACCCGCGGCGGAGGCGGTTGTAGAGGACGCCGGCGATGAGCGGACGTTCGGAGGCCAGGCGCGCCTCCCGCTCTACCATCGAGGCCAGCGTCACGACCTCGTGCAGGCTCCGTCCTCCTCCCGCCCGCTGCCATATCGGAACGACAACGTCCTCGAACCGGTCGAGGAAGGTGGCGATCACCGCCTGCTCGTCGAGAAAGCGCGGCAGCTGGTAGGTGTCGGGGAAGAGGTAACCCTCCAGCGAGCCGCCGGGCACGTCCCGCAGAAAGACGTGGGGAAACCGGTCTTTGCCGGATCGCACCAGTGCGCGGAGCCGGGCGGCGTCGCCCAGTCCCTGCGCCGCCAGGATCTGCACGATCTGTTCCGCGGTGAACCCTTCGGGAATCGTCACGGCGTGGAGCACGACCTGGCCCCGGGCGATCGCGTCCACGACCGCCGGCAGGGACATGGCGGGGCTCAGGCGGTACTCTCCGCCGCGGAGACGGCGCGTGACGCCGCGGACCCGAGCGGCATAGACGAAGTCCGAAGCGCGACGCACGATCCCCGCCTGCTCCAGGAGTCGTCCGATCTCCGCGGCGCCGCTGCCCGGAGGAATGACGACGACGCGCTCCGGGGCCTGCCGGTCCACCGGCGAGAGGACGGACGAGAACACGTAGACGGCCGCGGCGGTCGCGACGATCAGGAGCGCCCCCGCAGACGTCGCGATCCGGCGCACGGCGGTCAGTTCACCTCGCCATCAGGTGAGATGTCGTCGTCTTCCGTGACGGCGAGGTCGTCGTACTCGCCGGTCTCGCGCAGCTCGGCGACGACGCGCTCGAACTCTTCGTCGTCCTCTACAGGGGTGAGCGTCTCCCCGTCCACGCGGAAGAGCACGGCCCCTGACGCCTCATCCTCGGGCTGCAGCACGGCGTAGCGCTGCTCGGCCACCTCGATCACATCCACAAGGGTGAACGCGTGGGGACGGCCCTGGTCGTCTACCAGCGTGACGCTCGCGCCTCGCTGCGTCACGGATCCCCTCCTGCGTCGTGATCCTTCGGCGACGTGCGCTCTCCGCCCCGGTTGCGGTCCAGGTACGTCTGAAGAAACACCGCGGCGGCCACGGCGTCACGGCGCTCCCGTCGCCTCTTCCGCCGCGTGTCCTGTGAGAGCATTGCCCGCTCAGCCGCCGTCGTGGACAGCCGCTCATCCTGCATGATCACAGGGACGGAGAGCTCAGTGTGAAGCCGCGCGGCGAACATGCGGGCCTCGACGGCCGCCGGACCCTCCGTCCCGTCCAGGCGCAGCGGCAGGCCCACGACGACCTGGTCCACGCCATACCCCTCAATGATGCGCCGGATCGCGTCTGCGACCTTCTTCCACCCGGCGCGGGCGATGACGCTGTGGCTCTGCGCAATCGTCCCCGTCGGATCGGAGATGGCGACGCCGATCCTCCGGGTTCCCACGTCGACGGCGAGCACGCGCATCCGCGCGCCCTCACCCGCTCCTGGCCAGGTGGACGGCCAGGAACGCTGGGTCGCGGCCGCGTTCGATGAGGTCGCGCACCCGGGCCGGATCGCGCAGTCCCCCCTGCCCCATCTCCGGCCGTCCGCCGCCGCTGCCGCCGAACTCCGCCGCCAGGCTGCGCAGCAGCGCCCCCGCGTTCACCGCTGCGGGGGCGGTGCGCGTGCGCGTCGCCACCAGGCGGCCGCTGCTGGTGCTGGCCAGAACGATCACCGCCGGCTCGGATCTCGCCTCGAAGATCTCACGCAGCCGGTCCGCCTGACGCCGCAGCGCCTCGGCGTCCGAAGCCTGCACCTCGAGCACGACGACGCGCATACCGTCCACGGTGACGGCCGCGTCCAGCCCGCGGGCGGCGATCTCCTCACGGGACGCGTGCGCGCCTTCACCCGCCCGCAGGCGCCGCTCCAGGTCCCTGACCTGTTCGCTCATCCGGCGGACCCGCTCCGGCGCGTCCTCGGGCGTGGTGCGCAGGTACTCGGCGATCTCCCGCAGCGCCCGCTCCTGCCGGCCGACCAGTTCCAGCGCGCCGCGGCCGGTCACGGCCTCGATGCGGCGGACGCCGGCGGCGACCCCGCCCTCGGAGGTGATCTTGAACGGTCCGATCTGACCGGTGCGCGTCAGGTGCGTGCCGCCGCACAACTCGCGGCTGTACTGGTCGATGCTGATCATCCGCACCCGGTCGCCGTACTTCTCCCCGAACAGGGCCATCGCTCCCTGGGCCACGGCGTCCTCGTAGCTCAACCACTGAGCCCGCACGGGCCGGTCCGCCAGGATCTGCTCGTTGACCCGCGTCTCGATCGCCTGTCGCTGCTCCACGGTGAGCGGAGCCAGGTGGATGAAGTCAAAGCGCAGTCGATCGGGGGCCACCAGCGAGCCGGCCTGACGCGCATGTTCCCCGAGCGCCTCGCGCAACGCCTTGTGCAGCAGATGCGTCGCGGTGTGGTTCCGCATGATGTCCAGTCGCCGCGCGACGTCAATGGTCGCGCGGCATGCCTGTCCGACCCGGAGGGACCCCGCTCGTACACGTCCGAGGTGCAGGATGATCCCTCCGGGCCCCCGCCGCGTGTCTCGGATCTCCACCGTGCCCCCGGCCGTCGCCAGCTCTCCCGTGTCGCCGACCTGACCCCCGCCTTCCGCATAGAAAGGGGTCCGGTCGAGCACCACCTCGACCTCGTCACCCGCGCCCGCCCCGTCCACCCTCTCGCCGCGCACCAGCAGCGCGGTGATGCGGCCACGCACCCGGTGCCTGCGGTATCCGACGAACTCCGTGGTGACCCCCTCCGCCACGAGCGAAGCGTACCGGCGATCGTCCGCGCCGACGGTGAAGGTCTGGGCGGCGCGGGCCCGTTCGCGCTGCGCCTCCATCGAACGCGCAAAGCCGGCCTCGTCCACCTCGAGCCCCCGCTCCCGTGCCACATCCCGCGTCATCTCCACCGGGAATCCGTAGGTGTCGTAGAGACGGAAGACCTCCTCACCCGGCAGAATCCGAGCGCCACTGCCCGCGGTGCGCGCCAGGAGGTCCTCCAGCCGTTCCAACCCGCTCGTAAGCGTTTGGGTGAACCGCTCCTCTTCCGCCCGGGCGGCGGCCTCGATGAACGCGCGCTGCGCCCACAGCTCCGGGTATACGTCTCCCATCTCCTCGACCACCGCCCCGGCCAGCGCACCCAGGAACGGTGTCGTGGTGCCCGTGGAGCGGCCGAATCGCATCGCCCGGCGCATGATCATGCGCAGCACGTAGCTCCGGCCCTCGTTGCCGGGGACGACGCCGTCGGCGAGCAGGAAGGTCATCGCCCGCCCGTGGTCGGCCATCACGCGATACGCCACGGTGTGCTCCGCGCGCTGCCGCGCGTCGTGGCCGAGGATGGCCTGGAGACGGTCCAGCAGCGGCCGGAACAGGTCGGTGCCGTAGACATCGCGCGCCCCCTGGAGCACGGTGACCAGCCGCTCCAATCCCATCCCGGTGTCCACCCCGGGGGCGGGCAGGAGGACCCGTGCGCCGTCGGGGCGCTGATCGTACTGCATGAAGACGAGGTTCCACACCTCCAGCCAGCGCAGGCAGCCGTTGTCCAGGGCCACGCTGCAGTCCGGACGCCCGCAGGTACAGCGCTCCGGGCCCCAGTCGAAGTGCAGTTCGGAGGTCGGGCCGCAGGGGCCGACGTCGGCCATCATCCAGAAGTTGGTTTTCTCGTCCATGCGCAGGATGCGCGCGGCCGGCACGTTCAGTTCTCGCCAGGCGTCGAAGGCCTCGTCGTCGTCCCGGAACACCGTCATGACCAGACGCGATCGGTCGATCCCGTAGACGCCGGTCATCAGGTCCCAGGCGTAGGCGATCGCCTCGCGCTTGAAGTAGTCGCCGAAGCTGAAGTTCCCCAGCATGAGGAAGAAGGTGTGGTGCCAGGGGCTGGGCCCCACGGTCTCCAGGTCGTTGTGCTTGCCCTGGACGCGCATGCACTTCTGCAGCGTGGCGGCGCGGACGTACGGCCGCCGCTCCAGCCCGAGGAAGGTATCCTTGAACTGCACCATCCCCGCGTTGGTGAAGAGCAGCGTCGGATCGCCGGCCGGCACCAGCGAGCTGCTGGCCACGACGGTATGATCCCGCTCCCGGAAGAACTCGAGGAACGTCTCGGCGGTCCGCTGCCACGTCCACGGCGATCGGTCCATCCGCGTCACCTCACAGACTCCCCGGACGCTGGATCCGGCGAGATCCCGCGCCCGGCGTCGACAAAAACGAAGCGCTCCCGCCCCTCAGTGGGACGAGAGCGACGCTCCCGCGGTACCACCCATGTTCCGCCGGGTCATGACATCCGGCGACGCTTGACGGCCGGTATCGGAGGCCTCCGCTGCCTTACGCGCCCGCGTTCGACAGCTGCTCCGGAGTGGCGAGCTCCTTCATCGCTTGGCATCAGTGTAGGAAGCGGCCTGTCCCGTGTCAATCTCTCCGGCCGATCCGGGCTCACCGAAGACCGCCCTCCATCTCGCCTGCGGTGGCGACAGCGTACGGTCGGCTCGCGCGATCAGGGCGACACGCGCAACCTCGCCGGCAGAAGGGCCCCCGGCTGCGGCGGCGGGGCGCGCTCCCGATCAGGTTGCCGCTTCGGCGGTGACCTCGGCCACCATCTGCTCGGCCCAGGCGATAGACTGGTCCAGCACCTCGACCGCCCGGTCGATCTGCGCCGTGGTGATCACAAGTGGCGGAGCGATGCGGAAGCACTCCGGCTTGTTGAGACTGTAGAAGACGATCACGCCGCGCTCCATCGCGTCCGCCGTGATCAGCAGCACGACATCGGGGTCCGTGAACTCCATGCCGATGAGCAGCCCCTTCCCCCGCACGTCCCGGACGATCGCGGGATGGCGGCGCTGCAGTTCCCGCAGGCGTCCCAGCATGTAGGGCCCCAGCTCCGCGGCGCGCTCGGCCAGACGCTCCTCCAGCAGCACCTTGATCGTGGCCACGCCGGCGGCACAGGCCAGCGGGTTCCCACCGAAGGTGGAGGAATGCAGGTAGGGGTTCTGCTCCAGCATCTTCCAGATCCGCGGCCGGCCGGTGATCGCCCCGATCGGCATCACGCCGCCGCCGAGCGCCTTGGCCATCGTCAGCAGGTCCGGCGTCACGCCCCAGTGCTCGCAGGCGAACATCTTCCCGGTGCGGCCCAACCCGGTCTGCACTTCATCCAGGATGAGCAGGGCGCCGGTGCGATCGCAGAGCTCACGCACCCCGGGCAGGTAGTCGTCGGGAGGGATGATCACGCCCCCCTCGCCCTGGATCGGCTCAAGGATGACGGCCGCGGTCTGCACGGTGACCGCCCCTTCGAGGGCCTCCAGGTCCCCGAAGGGCACGTGGCTGAACCCAGGGACCAGCGGGAGGAACGGCGTCTTGTACGCATCGCGGCCGGAGGCGGACAGCGCGCCCATGGTCTTGCCGTGGAAGGCGCCGATCGCCCCGACGATGTTCGGTCGGCCCGTGGCCAGCCGGGCCAGTTTGAGCGCCCCTTCATTGGCCTCCGTGCCGCTGTTGGCGAAGAAGGTGTACTGGAGATCGCCGGGCGTGATCTGCGCCAGCAGCTCGGCCAGCTCCGCCTCGAACACCCGGGGCATGGCGCGCACGGACATCGGCATGCGGTCCAGTTGTTCTTTCACGGCCGCTACCACCCAGGGATGGCGGTGGCCGAGGCTGAACACGGCCGGTCCTCCCGAACAGTCTAGATACTCCTTGCCGTGGATGTCCCGGACGATCGCCCCTTCCGCGTCCCATTCAGCGGTCATGACGTTCGCGAAACGGTAGAGGCGGGCCAGCCCCGGGTTGATGAAGCGGGTGTACTTGTCCAGGACCTCCTGCGCCAGACGGTCAGGATCGGCCGGTCGCGACATCGCTGTGCTCACCCGTGTGTTCGAGATACTCCTTCGCTCGCCGTACGACCTCGCGCGTCTCTTTGTACTTGATCCGATCGAGCGCGTCGTCCAGGGTCACCCACTCGCAGGCCACAAACCCTTCCTCCGACTGCGGCGCGGCCTCCTCCCCGCCCAGGAACTCGAGCAGGTAGTAGCGCACCGTCTTGTCGTAGTAGGCGTCCTCCGAGCGCCAGAAGAAGTGGTATCGTTCTTCCCCGAGATCGGCGACGACGCGCACCTTCGAGATGCCGGTTTCCTCACGCACCTCGCGCAGGGCCACAACCTCGGGCGTCTCCCCGTGCTCGATCGTGCCCTTCGGCAGCATCCATTTGCCGCTCTCGTGCCGCAGCAGCAGGATGGCGGGGCGCACGCCGTCGCGGCGGAAGACCACCCCGCCGGCGCTGCGCGCGCGCTTTGTCGGCCTGCGGCCGGGACTCATGCGCCCAGGACTTCCCGGACAAGCCGGTTCACGAGACCGCCGTCGGCGCGGCCGCGGACGCGAGGCATCACGGCTCCCATCACCCGGCCCAGGTCCTGCGGGCCTGCGGCTCCGGTCTGGGCCACCGCGTCCCGGATCATCGCCCGCAGATCGGCTTCGCCCAGCGGCGGCAGGTACTCGGTCAGAATGGCCAGCTCCAGGGCTTCCTTCCGTGCCAGGTCATCGCGACCGCCCCTGGTGTAGGCCGCGATCGCCTCCCGCCGGCGTTTCATCTCACGGGCCAGGATCTCCTCGACCTCGCGGTCGGTGAGGCCGCGGCCGTGCTCGATGGAAGCGTTGTGGATCGCCGCCCGGGCCAGCCGGATCGTGGACACGCGGAGCGTGTCGCCGGCACGCAGGGCCCGATGGAGATCCTCCTGAAGGCGGTCGGCCAGCGACATCGCACTAGTGGCGCAAACACGAAGGGGGACCGTGGTCCCCCTCCCCTGTGCGCCGTGCGGGGACCGCTACGCTCCCCGCCGGCGCCGCCGGGCTGCCTTGCGGCGTCGCTTCACGCTTGGGGATTCGTAGTGCTCGTGACGCTTGGCGTCGGTCAGAATGCCTGAACGCTTGACCTGTCGCTTGAACCGGCGCAGGGCGCTGTCCAAGCTCTCGTCCTTACCGACACGCACCTCGGTCATAGGACCCACCCCTCCTGACCTCACCCGCCCACCGTGACCCGTTGAGCGTCGGATGCGGCGTGGGTTGGCCGAACTCAGGCCATTATAGCAGGGATAGGAGCGGGTGGGGAACACGCGCCGGCCGCCGGCGCAGCCGTGGGCATGCGGTCGTACGCGGTCACCGCGTGACGGCGCCGAGCGATGCGGAGGAAACCAGGCGGGCGTACTTCGCGAGCGCGCCGCTTGCGTACCGCGCCGTGGGGGGGCGCCACGAGGCCAGGCGCTCCGCCAGCGCCGCCTCCGAGAGGGCCGCGTCCAGCCGGCGCGCGGGAACGTCGAAGGTGATGAGATCGCCGTCGCGCAGCGCGGCGATCGGACCGCCGCGCGCGGCCTCGGGCGCGACGTGCCCGGCCATCAGCCCGTGCGTGGCTCCGGAGAACCGCCCGTCGGTCAGCAGGGCGACCGACTCTCCCAGACCCGCGCCCACCAGCGCGGCGGTGACCGCCAGCATCTCGCGCATCCCGGGGCCGCCGACCGGTCCCTCGTACCGGATGACCACGACGTCGCCGGCCCGGATCTGCCCGCGGGCCACGGCCTCGAACGCCGCTTCCTCGGAGTCGAACACCCTGGCCGGCCCGCGATGCACACGGCGCTCGTGGCCGGCCAGCTTCACGACGCATCCCTCCGGAGCCAGATTGCCTCGCAGGATGGCCAATCCGCCGGTGGGCCGGAGCGGGCGGTCCGCGGGGCGAACGACCTGCTGGCCGGGAGTCTCCCGGGCCGTTTCGGCTTCTGCCCCAAGCGTGCGACCGGTGACGGTCAGCGCGCCGCCGTGGAGCCGGCCGGCTTCCAACAGCCGGCGCGCGAGGAGTCGAACCCCTCCGGCCCGGTGCAGATCCACCGCGGTGAAGCGTCCTCCCGGTTTCAGGTCCACCAGCAGCGGGGTGCGCTCGCTGATGCGGTCGAAGTCGTCAATGCTCAGCGGCACCCCGGCTTCCTGGGCGACCGCCAGCAGATGGAGGACGGCGTTCGTGGAGCCTCCGGAGGCGGCCACCACCGCGATCGCGTTCTCGATGGCCGCACCTGTGATGATCTGCCGGGGACGGATCCCCGCGCGCAGCAGGGCCATGACCAGATGACCGGCCTGGCGCGAGACGGCGTCCTTCTGCGGGGCCATCGCGGGCACGTCCGCGCTGCCCATCGGGCTGATGCCCATAACCTCGAACGCCATCGCCATCGTGTTGGCCGTGAACTGCCCGCCGCAGGCTCCCGGTCCGGGGCACGCGCTGGACTCCAGCTCGGCCAGCGTGGTCGCGTCCATCCGGCCGGCGTGGTAGGCGCCGACCGCCTCGAAGACGTCCTGCACGGTGACGTCCGCGCCGTGGAATGTCCCGGGCATGATCGAGCCGCCGTACACCATCAGCGAGGGGAGGTCGAGCCGGGCCAGGGCCATGACCGTTCCCGGGATCGTCTTGTCGCATCCCGAGATCGCCACCAGTCCGTCCAGCAGGTAGCCGCGGGCAACGAGCTCGATCGAGTCGGCGATGACCTCCCGGCTGACCAGAGAGGTCCGCATCCCCTCCGTACCCATTGAGATGCCGTCGGAGATGGCGATGGTATTGAACTCCAGCGGCGTCCCGCCGGCCTCGCGGACGCCCGATTTCACCTGCTCGGAGAGGCGGCGCAGGTGAAAGTTGCACGGCATCAGCTCGATCCAGGTGTTGGCGATGCCGATCAGGGGACGGCGCAGATCATCGTCGGTCAGGCCGATCGCCCTGAAGTAGGAGCGGGCCGGCGCCCGGTCCGGCCCGTCGAGCAGACGCGCGCTGCGCTCACGAAGATCAGATCCCCCGCGCGGCCTCGTCATCGTCTCCCTCCCCGCCCTGCCGTGGCCCGGGGCAGCGCATTGACCACCGCCTCTCCCATCTGCGACGTCGTCGCGCGACCCCCGAGGTCCGGGGTTCGGACGCCGCCGGCAATCACCTCCTCCACCGCCGTCTCGATCTCCGCGGCGATCTCGGGCCGGTCGAACGAATGGCGCAGCATCAAGGCCACGCTCAGGATGGCTCCCGCGGGGTTGGCGATCCCCTTCCCGGCGATGCCCGGGGCTGAGCCGTGCACCGGCTCATACAGGAAGGGAGGCCTCTCGCCCAGGCTGGCCGACGGCAGCAGGCCCATCGAGCCGGCCACCGCGCCGGCCTCGTCGCTGAGGATGTCGCCGAACATGTTCTCTGTCACGATCACATCGAAGATGCGGGGATCACGCACCAGCTGCATCGCACAGGTATCCACGAGCATGTGCTCCACGGCGACGTCGGGGACCGCGGCGGCTTCTTCCTCCACCACGTCACGCCACAAGCGGGAGGTCTCCAGCACGTTGGCCTTGTCGACGGAGGTCAGCCGCCGGCGGCGATCCCTCGCCGCCGCCAGCGCGATGCGCACGACGCGCTGGATCTCGTCGCGCCGGTAGCGCAGCGTGTCTACGGCTTCATGGTCGCTGCGGCCCCTGGGCGCACCGAAGTACAGGCCGCCGGTGAGCTCCCGGACGATGAGGAGATCTGTCCCCGCTGCGGCCTCGGGCCGCAACGGAATCACGTCGACGAGAGACGGAAGCACTCGCACCGGCCGGAGGTTGGCGAAGACCCCCAGGGTCTGGCGCAGCGCCAGAAGACCGCGTTCCGGCCGCCGGTCCCCCGGCAGCGCGTCCCACCGCGGGCCGCCGACCGCGCCGAGGAGGACCGCGTCGGCGGAGCGGCAGAGGTCCACGGTGTCCGCGGGAAGGGGCCTCCCTGTCCGGTCGATCGCCTCGCCCCCGATCATCCCCTCGACGATCTCGATGGCGAGGTCGTGCCGCCGCCCTGCCGCCGTGAGCACCCGGAGGCCTTCCGCCGTCACCTCCGGGCCCACCCCGTCGCCGGGCAGGACGGCGACCCGCATCGGGGCGGGGGGGCGCGTCACTCCCTGCGGGTTTCGAAGGTCTGCTGGATCTGCTCCAGGACCCACTCCGGCTCGGCGGAGTCGTCTGCCCTGCGCTGGGGCTCGCCACCCCGCTCGGGCTTCGCCTGGCGTTCCTCAGGCTTCCATGCGGCATGTTCCACCATCAACGTCCCTCCTCCACGGACGACTGCCGTTCCGCGACAGGACTCTGTCCCGGCGAGCGGCGCTGCGCCCGGATGTAGCCGACCAGTCCTCCGGACTCCAGCAGACGCTGCATGAACTCGGGGATCGGCTGCCCGCAGTAGACCTCTTCTCGCGTCAGGTTGCGCACCGCGCCCGCTGTGAAGTCCACCTCCAGCGCATCACCGTCGCGCACCCCGGCATGCGCATCGGGACACTCCAGCAGCGGCAGGCCGATGTTGAACGCGTTGCGGTAGAAGATGCGGGCGAAGGAGATCGCGACCACCGCGGCCACCCCCAGCCCTTTGATGGCGAGGGGCGCGTGCTCGCGCGAGCTGCCCTGACCGAAGTTCTCACCCGCAACCAGGATGTCTCCGCCTCCGACCCGGTCGCGCAGCGACGGGTCGAGGTCTTCGAAGGCGTGCCTCGCGAGGTCCCCCGGGTCCGCCGTCACCAGATAGCGCGCCGGGATGATGGCATCAGTGTCGATGTGATGGCCGACGACGCGCGCCCGCCCCCGTGCGATCATCGCGCTCGCCTCACGCCGGCACCAGCTCGCCCGCCACGTCGGCGGGATGCGTCAGTGTGCCGGTCACCGCGGTGGCCGCGGCCACCGCCGCGTTCGAGAGATACACCCGGCTGGTCTTGTGGCCCATGCGCCCGACGAAGTTGCGGCTGCTGGTCGAGACGCAGACCTCGCCCTCGCCGAGCACGCCCATATGACCGCCGATGCACGGTCCGCAGGTCGAGGTGCTCACCGCGGCCCCGGCGTCGAGGAAGATCTGAATCAGTCCCTCCTCGAGCGCCTGGCGGTAGATCGCCGGCGTCGCGGGAATGATGAGCAGCCGGGTGTCGCGGTGGACCCTCCGGCCGGCCAGCACCCTGGCGGCGATGCGGAGGTCCTCCAGGCGGCCGTTCGTGCACGTGCCGATGAAACACTGATCGACCCGCACCCCCGTGGCGTCACGGACCGACACGACGTTTCCGGGCGACGACGGGGCGGCCACGACCGGCTCCAGCCGGTTCACCTCGATGGTCTTGACGTCGGCGTATGCCGCATCCGGGTCGGGTCTCACCACGGTGAAGGACCGCCGGGCGCGCGGCGTGACCCACTCGAGCGTCCGGGCATCGGGCTCCATGATGCCGTTCTTCGCGCCGGCCTCCACGGCCATGTTGGTGATGGAGAACCGCTCGTCCATCGTCAGGTAGGAGAGGGTCTCACCGGCGAACTCCATCGCGCCGTAGCGCGCGCCGTCCACCCCGATCGTCCCGATGATCACCAGGACCAGGTCTTTGCCCGTCACCCAGGGACGCGGCCGCCCGGTGAGGACGTAGCGCACGGTTTCGGGGACGCGCAGCCAAAGGCGGCCGGTCACCAGGGCCGCGGCAAGATCAGACGAGCCGACCCCCGTGGCAAAGGCGCCGAGGGCCCCGTGGTTGCATGTGTGGGAGTCGGCGCCGATGAAGACGTCGCCCGGGCCCACGAAGCCCTCCTCGGCGAGGAGGACGTGCGCGATACCCGCGCGGCCGATGTCGTAGAAGTAGGGGAGGCCGTGCGCCCGGACGAAGTCACGCGTACTTTTGGCCTGGTTGGCGGACGGGATGTCCTTGTTGGGGACATAGTGGTCCAGGACGAACGCCACCCGGTCGGGATCGAAGACGGAGTTGCCTCCCATCTTCTGGAACTCCTGGATGGCCAGCGGGGCGGTGATGTCGTTGGCGAAGACGAAATCGACGCGGCAGTCGACGATCTCACCCGGCCGGACCGAAGCGGCCCCGGCGTGGGCGGCGAGGATTTTCTCCGTCATCGTCATGCTCACGCGCGGCGCCCTCCCAGGGCGACGGGGGCGGTGCGGCGGGCCAGCAGCTTGTTGATCGCCGCGAGATAGGCCCGCGCACTGGCCTCGAGCACGTCGGTGCTGCTCCCCCGGCCGACCGCGAGGTCGTCACCGAGCCGGATCCGGACGACCGCCTCGCCCACGGCCTCCGTGCCTCCGGCCACCGCGCGGACGGTGTAGTCCAGCAGTGCGGGCGTGAGCGCCACGACGGCGTTGATCGCGGCGAAGATGGCGTCGACCGGCCCGTCCCCCGTCGCCGTCCGCTCGACCTGGCGCTCGCCGGATTCGAGGGACACCATCGCCGACGGCTTCCGGGCGCTCCCCGTCGTCACGGCGAACCGGAGGAGTTCCCACGTGCGCGGCGGGGAGGCCAGGTCGTCCTCGACCAGCGCCACGACCTCCTCGGGCAGCACCGTCTTTTTCCGGTCGGCGACCTCTTTGAACCGGTGGTAGGCCCGGTCGACCTCCTCAGGGGTCAGCCGGAACCCCGCGCCCTCCAGCAGGGCGGCAAGCGCATGCCGGCCGGAGTGCTTGCCCAGCACGAGCCGGTTCGCGGGGAGCCCCACCGACTCGGGGGTCATGATCTCGTAGGTGCGGCGATCGGCGAGGACGCCATGCTGGTGGATGCCGGCCTCGTGGGCGAAAGCATTGGCGCCGACCACGGCCTTGTTCGGCTGGACCTCGATCCCGGTGAGCGCGCACAGCAACCGGCTGGTGGCGACGATCTGCGTGGTGTCCACGCCCGTCTCAACCCCGTACAGATCGGGCCGCGTGTGCAGCGCCATGATCACCTCCTCCAGGGCCACGTTCCCGGCGCGCTCGCCGATGCCGTTGATCGTGCCTTCGATCTGCCGGGCCCCGGCCCGGATGCCGGCCAGGGTGTTGGCCGTCGCGACCCCGAGGTCGTTGTGGCAGTGCACGCTGACCGTTACGCGGTCCATCCCGGGAACGCGCTCGATCAGCGTCCGCACGAGATCGGCGAACTCCTCGGGCTGGGCATAGCCGACAGTGTCGGGGATGTTGATGATCGTCGCGCCGGCCTTGATCGCGGCCTCGAAGACACGGCAAAGGAACTCCAGCTCAGACCTGGTCGCGTCTTCAGCGCTGAATTCCACTTCAGGGCACAGACGGCGCGCCAGACGCACGGCGTCTGTCGCGGACTCCAGGACCGCCGCGGGACTCATGCGCAGCTTCCGGGCCATGTGGATGGGGGACGTCGCGATGAAGGTGTGGATGCGCGGGCGCCCCGCGTGGCGCACCGCCTCCCAGGCCCGCTCGATATCCCCCGGCGCGGTTCGGGCTAGGACGCAGATCGCCGGGCCGCGGATCTCGCGGGCCACAGATCGGGCCGCGTCGAATTCCCCGGGAGAGGAGACGGGGAACCCCGCCTCGATCACGTCCACCCTCAGGCGCGCGAGCTGCCGGCCCATCTCCACCTTCTCGTCCGCGGTCATGGAGAACCCCGGCGACTGCTCGCCGTCGCGCAGCGTCGTGTCGAAGATCTGGACCCGGTCCGGCATCCCCCCCACCTCAGGACGCTCCGACCGGCTCGCGTGAGGCCGGCCGCCGACGCAACCAGGGCATCATCGCCCGCAACTGGCGGCCGACCTCTTCAATGGGATGGGCCGCCTCGCGGCGCCGATGCGCCGTCAGGCTCGGCCGCCCGGACTGGTTCTCCAGGACCCACTCCCGCGCGAAGGTTCCGTCCTGCACCTCGCGGAGGATCTGGCGCATCGCCTCCCGGACGCGTTCGTCGATGACCCGGGACCCCCGGCTGTAGTCGCCGTACTCCGCCGTGTCGGAGACGGAGTAGCGCATGTAGGAGAAGCCGCCCTCGTAGATGAGGTCGACGATGAGCTTCATCTCGTTCAGGCACTCGAAGTAGGCGATCTCCGGGGAGTACCCCGCCTCGACGAGGATCTCGTATCCGGCCTTGATCAGGCTGGTGATCCCGCCGCAGAGGACGGCCTGTTCTCCGAACAGGTCGGTCTCCGTCTCCTCGCGGAACGTCGTCTCGATCACCCCGGCCCTGGTGCATCCGATCCCCCGCGCGTAGGCGAGCGCCGTGGCCCGGGCCCGCCCCGAGGCATCCCGATGCACGGCCAGCAGCGCCGGCACGCTCGCCCCCTCCACGAACAGCTCCCGCATCCGATGGCCGGGAGCCTTCGGTGCGATCATCACCACGTCCGTATCGGGCGAAGGCTGGATCTGGTTGTAGTGGATGTTGAACCCGTGGGCGAACAGCAGCGTGCGTCCCGGGCCCAGGCGCGGCGCGATCTCCTGCTCGTAGATGGCCCGCTGGACGTGGTCGGGGGCCAGCATCGCCACCACGTCGGCCTGGGCCGACGCCTCGCCGGCCGTCGCCACGCGCAGCCCGTCGGCCTCCGCCTTGGCCCAGGAGGCGCTCCCCTGGTAGAGGCCGACGACGACATCGATTCCACTGTCCCGCAGGTTCAGGGCGTGGGCATGGCCCTGGCTCCCGTACCCGATGACCGCGACGGTGCGCCGCTCCAGCGGCCCAAGCGGCGCGTCCTGATCGTAATAGATCCTGGTCATCATCCACCTCCTCGACGGTGCGCGCGGGTGACCGCGCGGTCTCTGCTACGTCGCCTGTGCGCCGCGCACCAGCGTGACTTGACCGGTGCGGGCGACCTCCCGGATGCCGTGCTTGGCCAGGAGCGAGAGGATGGCGTCGATCTTCTCCCCCTTGCCCGTCACCTCCAGGGTCATCGTGCGGTCGGTGAGGTCCACGACACTGGCCCGGAAGACGTTGGCGATCTCCATGATCTCCATCCGCGCGCCGGGTGTGGCGTTGACCTTGACCAGCGCCAGCTCCCGATCGACCGTCGTCGCGCCGTTGACCGCGGTGGCCCGCCGGACCTCGACGAGTTTGCGCAGTTGCTTGGCGAACTGCTCGGTCCGCTCGGGCGGGGTGTCGACCACGATCGTCATGCGGGAGATCGCCGCGTTCTCCGTGGGCCCCACGGACAGGCTGTGGATGTTCACCCCGCGGCGGCGGATCAACCCGGCCACGCGCACCAGGACGCCGGGGCTGTTGTCCACCAGGACGCTGATCGTGGCCACGTGACCCTCAGCCATCGATGATCATCTCCGCCACGGACTGCCCCGAAGGAATCATCGGCAGGCAGTTCTCCTCGGGGTCGCAGACGACGTCCACCACCACCGGGCCGTCCTCGGCGGCCAGCGCCGTGCGCAGGGCGGGTTCGACCTGCTCCGGCCGTTCCACGCGGAGGCCGCGCGCTCCGAAGGCCTCGGCGACGCGGGCAAAGTCAGGATTGCGCAGGATGGATGCCGACCGACGGTCGCGGTAGAAGAACGTCTGCCACTGGCGCACCATGCCGAGCGCGCCGTTGTTCAGCACGACGATCGGCAGCGCCATGCGGTACTCGACCGCGGTGATGAGGTCCTGCATCGTCATCTGGAACCCGCCGTCCCCCACCACGGCGATCACCTGGGCCTCCGGGCAGGCGAACTTCGCGCCCATGGCGGCGGGGAACCCGAAGCCCATCGCGCCCAGGCCGCCGGAGGAGATGAAGCGCCGGGGCCCGCGGGGGCGGTACCACTGCGCCATCCACATCTGGTGCTGGCCGACGTCGGTGACGGCGATCGCCTCGCCGCCCGTGAGGCGGTTCAGCAGGTCGCAGACGTACTGGGCGCTGATCACGGCGTCGCGCTGCCGGTAGCGGAAGGGATAGCGCTGGCGCCAGGTGTGGATCTGTGTCCACCAGCCCTCGACCTGCGGAGGACGGACGACCGCGGTCAGCGCCCCCAGCACGCGGGCGGCGTCCCCGACGATGGGCACGTGCGCCGGCTTGTTCTTGCCGATCTCCGCCGGGTCGATGTCGATGTGGATGAAGCGGGCCCGCGGCGCGAAGTCGGAAAGCCGTCCGGTGACGCGGTCGTCGAAGCGAACGCCGACCGCCAGAATGACGTCCGCCTCGTGCGCGGCGTAGTTGGCGTAGGCGCTGCCGTGCATTCCCAGCATGCCGAGACACAGTGGATGGGTCTCGTCCATGGCGCCCTTGCCCATGAGCGTGAGGGTCACCGGGATCCCGGTGCGCTCGGCCAGCGCCGTGAGCTCCGCGCTCGCCCCGGCGCTGATCACGCCCCCGCCGGCGTAGATGATCGGTCGGGCCGCCCCCGCGAGCAGCTCCGCCGCCGCGGCGATCTGCCTGGGATTGCCGTCCATGGTGGGGCGGTACGCGGGCACCGGCACGCCCTCGAGGAATGTGGGGACGGCGCCTTCCTGCGAGACATCCCGTGGGATATCCACCAGCACCGGCCCCGGACGGCCCGTCCGCGCCAGATAGAAGGCCCGCTGGACTGCTGGGGCGACGTCCCCCACCTCCAGGACCAGGTGATTCCACTTGGTGACCGGCATCGTCACCCCGGTCACGTCCGCCTCCTGGAAGGCGTCGTTGCCGATGACCGGGCGGCTGACCTGTCCGGTGATGGCGACGATCGGGATGGAGTCCATCATCGCGTCGGTGATGCCGGTGACGAGGTTGGTGGCGCCGGGACCGGAGGTCGCGGTGCACACGCCGATCCGGCCGGAGGCGCGGGCGTAGCCGACGGCGGCGTGCGCCGCTACCTGCTCGTGGCGCACGAGGATGTGGCGGATGTCGCGGGCGTCGTAGAGCGCGTCGTAGATCGGCAGCGACGCCCCGCCGGGATGGCCGAACAGGATTTCGACGCCCTCGCGGCGCAGGGCCTCGACCAGGATCTGCGCTCCACTCATCGTCCTGCTGCGCGCGGCGCGTCTGCCGGGCGCTGCGTCGAGCTGGCGTGCCATCGCGTCCCCCTCCTGGCCTTGCGGCCTCAGAAAGCGCAACGCGGGAGACATCCTAAGGGCGGATGCTCCCGCGGTACCACCTTAGTTCCAGCGGTCGAGGTGGACCGCTGGCGCTCGAACCGGTATCGGCGGCGACCGGCGACGCCTACCAGATCCGAGTCGGCGTCGCAGCTCGGGGACGAGTTCGACGCGGCCGCGACCGCCGGGTTCCACCCCTGCCCCGGCTCTCTGCGTGGTCCCGCCGGCGTCTACTGCTTCCCTTCTTCGCCTGCGTGTGCGTCAGATGGCAAAAGCCTGAGCGATAGATTCGCGAGGAACCTATCCCTCAGGCTTTTGTCCTGACGGTGTAACGGCCGCTGCGGGCCGCCTGCGCCGCTTGGACCGACCGGCTCTTATGGAGCCGTGGAACCCTAGGCGCACTTCCTCCTCTGATTAGGGGCAAGTCTACCGGACCGGTGCCCCCTTGTCAACGGGGAATCCCCCGTTACGAGGCCGGGCGGCGGTCCACGATCTTCTTCTCCTCCGGCCAGACGACGCCCGGAGGCACGATTTCGACGGCCGCGCGCAATCGCGTCGCCTCGTAGACGCTCTGAGCGATGCGCTCGGCCAAGACCTCCCGGTCGGCGGCGTCGCTCGCCACGCGGATGATCAGCTCGTCCAGCAGGCCCTCGCGCGTGATGACGGCCTGGTACCGGCGGATCTCGGGATACCTGGCGAGCGCCCGCTCGATGTCGTGTGGATAGAGGAAGATCCCCCTCACCTTGACCGCTTCCCCGATCCGCCCTTCGATCCGTTCCAGGCGAGGCGCCGTGCGGCCGCACGGGCAGTCGCTCGCGGCCAGATGCGAGAGATCGCCCGTGGCCAGCCGCAGCAGGGGGTAGACCGGGTGGAGGAAGGTGACGACCACCTCGCCCTGCTCACCGCGTCCGGGCGCTCCGCCGGTCTTTGGATCGACCAGCTCGACGATCACCCGGTCATCCAGGTGCAGGCCCAGTCGCTGTGGACATTCGTACGCGATCAGACCCAGGTCGCCGATAGCATAGCCCTGGCTGATCCGAAGCCGGAACCGCTGCTCCAGGTCGGTCCGCAGCGCCTCGTCCAGCGGCTCGCCGGAGACGAAGGCCAGGCCGAAGGGAGAGGCGGCCCGCAGCTCCTCGATCTTCGCCAGCAGCGCCGACAGGAAGCTCGGGGTCCCGATGAACCCCCTGGCGCGCAGGTCGAGCGCGGTTTTGACCTGGATCTCCAGATTCCCGACCCCTGTGGGGACGGCCACGCAGCCGAGGGCGGCAAGCGCTCCCTCGAACATCGCCCCGGCCGGGGTCAGGTGGTGGGAGAAGGCATTCAGCACCATATCGCCGCGCCGGAAGCCCGCGGCGTGCAGCGCCGGGGCGAACCCCCAGTAGTCGGGCTCCGTGCCCTCCGGTTCGTAGATCGGGCCGGGCGAGACGAAGATGCGGCGCAGTTCAGCGACGCCAACGCCGAGCCACCCGCCGAAGGGCAGCGCCTGAGCCTGCAGCGAGGGCAGGCGGTCCTTGCGCACCAGCGGCAGGCGCGGCAGGTCGGCGAGCGTGATCGTCCTGGGCGACAGGCCCGTCGTGGCCAGGGCGTGCCGGACCGCGGCGGAGGTGTCGAAGGCCTGGGAGAGGACGGCGCGCAGCCGCTCCTCCTGCTCGCGGAGACGCTCGGCGTGGGGACGCCCTTCCGAGGCCTTATAGAAGGAAGCGTCGTGCCCGCCCATGGTCGGGTTTCTTCACTGCGGGCGTGAAGGAAGCCTCCTGTGCTCAGCCGTAATTACTGGACAACACGCCATGCGGGTCATCCTGCAGACGGAGAACCTGCACCTGAGCTTCCATGGCATTCACGCCGTCCAGGACGTCAGCTTCGAGATCCTGCCTTTTGAGATCTTCGGGATCATCGGCCCGAACGGCGCCGGCAAGACCAGCGTCCTGAACTGCCTCAACGGTTTCTACCATCCCCAGCGGGGACGGATCACCTTCCTCGGCCAGGACATCTCCGGGATGGCGCCGCACACCCGGGCGCAGCTGGGGCTGGCGCGCACTTTCCAGAACATCGCCTTGTACCCCGGGATGACCGTCCTCGACAACATCATGACCGGCCGTGCCATCCGGATGCGCTCCGGTGTCCTGGCCTCCGGTCTGTATTGGGGACCCGCCGAGCGGGAGCACGTCGCGCATCGGTCCGCCGTGGAGGAGATCATCGACTTCCTGGAGATCGAACTCGTCCGCGACCACCGCGTGGCCGACCTGGCCTACGGGATTCAGAAGAAGGTCGAGTTGGGCCGGGCGCTGGCCACGGATCCGAAGCTGCTGGTGCTCGACGAGCCGATGGCCGGGATGAGCGTCGACGAGAAGGCGGACATGGCGCGCTATATCCTCGAGCTGAAGGAGGTCCGCCACCTGCCGATGATCCTCATCGAGCACGACATGGGCGTGGTCATGGACCTGTGCGATCGGATCATGGTCATGGACTACGGACGAAAGATCGCCGAAGGTACCCCGGGCGAGGTGCAGCGCAACCCCGAGGTGATCCGCGCCTACATCGGCACGGAGGCGCCGGTCTGACCATGGCCCGGGCCGTTCTGGAGCGCCCCCACACTCAGCCGGCGCCCGCGGGGCTGCCCCGCGGCCTCGATACCCTCCCCAAACGCCTGCGGCGCAACGCCGAACGCTTCGGCGACCGGGTGGCCTTCCGGGAGAAGGATCTCGGGATCTGGCGGCGCATCTCCTGGCGCCAGTACTTCGAGTCCGCGCGCGACTTCGGGTTGGGCCTGCAGACGCTGGGCTTCCAGAGGGGTGAGGTGCTGGCGATCGTCGGCGACAACCGCCCGGAGCTCTACTACGCGGCGATGGGCGCGCAGGCCGTCGGCGGTGTCTCTTACGGGCTGTATCAGGACAGCCTGACCGAGCAGCTCGCCCAGCTCATCGATTTCTCGGAAGCCAGGTTCGTGTTCTGCGAGGATCAGGAACAGACGGACAAGATCCTCGAGGCGAGGGAGCTCCTCCCTCGCCTCGAGGCCGTTATCGTCGAAGACTGGCGCGGGATGTGGCGGTACCGCCATCCGAAGCTCATCAGCTTCGAGGAGGTCCTGCGCCGGGGAGCGGACCGCCACCGCGGGGATCCGCAGCGCTTCGACACCGAGATCGACCAGGGGCAACCCGCGGACATTGCGATCTTCTGCCAGACCTCCGGCACCACGGCGCTGCCCAAGCTGGCCATGCTCTCGCACGCCAATCTGATCGGCCAGGGGATGAACTTCCACGCCGTCGAGCCGCACATCAGTCCGGGCGACGAGTTCGTCAGCTACCTGCCCTTCGCCTGGATCGGGGAGCAGATGCTCTCCGTCTCCCTCCACCAGCTGGTGGGCTTCACCGTGAGTTTCCCGGAGGAGCCGGAGACCGCCCAGCGCGACTTTCGTGAGATCGCCCCGCACTTCACCTTCGCCCCGGCGCGCATCTACGAGGGACTGCACACCGCGGTCACCGTGCGGATCATGGACGCGGGCTGGCTGCGCCGCCGTATCTACGACTGGGGACTGGGCGTGGGCGGCCGGGTCGTGGAGCGCCGGGCGGAGGGGAAGCCGGTCCCGTGGTGGCTGCGCGCCCAGCGCTGGCTGGCGCGCTGGCTGGTGTACCGCCCGCTGCTGGACAAGATCGGCTTCTCCCGGCTGCGGGTGGCCTGGAACGGTGGTTCACCCCTGGGGCCGGACTACTTCAAGTTCTTCCACTCCCTGGGCACAAATCTGAAGCAGATCTACGGCCAGACGGAGATGGCCGGCATCTCCTGCGTCCACCGCGACGGTGCGGTGCACTTCTGGACGATGGGCTACCCGATCGCGAACACGGAGATCAAGGTGACCGAGGACGGCGAGATCGTCAGCCGCAGCCCGGCCCTCTTCCAGGGCTACTTCCGCAATCCGGAGGCGACGGCCCGGGCCTTGCGCGACGGGTGGCTTTACTCCGGCGACTACGGTGCGCTGGATCCCAGCGGCGACGTGATCATGTTCGACCGGATGTCCGACGTCCTGGTGCTGGCGGACGGAACGCGGATGAGCCCCTGGGTGGTGGAGGCGATGCTGAAGTTCACCCCCTACATCCAGGAGGCGATGGTCGTCCTCGGTCCCGACGGGCGCACGCTGGCGGCGATCCTGAACATCGAGATGCGCAGCGTGGGGAAGTGGGCGGAAGACCGCGGGATCGCTTACACCTCCTACGCCGACCTCTCCCAGAAACCCCAGGTCCTGGACCTGCTTCAGGGCATCGTCGACGACGTGAACGGCCGGCTGCGGCCGGAGTGGCGCCTGCGGCGGTTCCTCTCCCTGTACAAGGAGTTCCATCCCGACGACGACGAGCTCACCCGCACCCGCAAGCTGCGCCGGGGCTTCATCCAGGAGCGCTACCGCGACCTGATCGCCGCGCTGTGCTCCGGGCAGCCGTACTACGATGCCGTCTTCACCATCCGCTACGAGGACGGCCGCACCGGGGAAGTGCGTACGCGCCTGCTGATGCGGGACCTGTCGTGATTGAGTTCCTCCTCGGGGGGCTGATCAACGGGCTGGCCGTGGGCAGCATTTATGCCCTGATCGCCCTGGGTTTCGCCCTGTTGTACAAGTCCACAAAGATACTCAATCTGGCCCACGGCGAGCTGGTCCTCTTCGGGGGCTATCTCGCGATCGCCTTGAGCCACGCCCTACCCTTCCCGGCGGCCGTCTTCCTTACGCTTGTCGCCGCCGGGATACTCGGCTTCGCCGTGGAGCGGGCGATCATGCGGCCGCTGTTCGGCCAGCCCCTGCTCTCCGTGATCATCGTGACGCTGGCCCTGGGCTACATCGTGCGCGGAATCATGGTCGGCGTGTGGGGCGGCGACACCCGGCAGTTCGCCACGGTCCTCCCCACCGGCGTGGTCACGGTCGCCGGCATCGCCATCCAGCGCGTCGGCATCTACAGCGCGGCCACGGCCCTGGTGCTGCTCGTCGTCTTCTGGCTGTTCTTCCGCTATTCGCTGGTGGGGATCGCCATGCGCGCCGCAGCCAACGAGCAGCTGACCGCCAGCACGCTCGGGGTCAGCCTGCGGCGCGTCTTCGCCTATGCCTGGGCCTTCGCCGCGATCGCCGGCGCCGTGGGCGGCATCCTGCTGGGGCTGTGGCTGGGTGTGAATTTCGCCCTGGGCTTCGTCGGCCTGAAGGCCCTGGCCGCGGTGATCCTGGGCGGGCTGGACAGCATCCCGGGAGCGATCCTGGGCGGGTTGCTCATCGGCGTGATCGAGACCACGATCGGCGGGTACATCGACGCCAACATCATCTATGGGTTCAAGGAGATCGTGGCGTTCATCGTCATCCTGCTCGTGCTGATGATCCGGCCGTACGGATTGTTCGGCACGGAGCACATCGAGCGGCTCTAGGGCCATGGCCGTCCGGCCGGCGGGCGATTTCAAGATCACCTACCGCCAGGACATGGCCCTCCTGGACACGGCCTTCTACCGCTGGGGCTTTCTGCTGCTGGTCGCCGCCCTGGTCCTGGCCCCCTACTGGCTGGGCCACTTCATCTTCCTGCTGAGCACGATCGGCATCTTCGCCATTGGCGCCACGGGATTGAGCCTGCTCACCGGCTTCACGGGACAGATCTCGCTCGGCCATGCCGCGTTCATGGCGATCGGCGCCTACGGCTCGGCTGTGCTCACGGGCAGCTACGGCCTGCCGTTCGTGCTGGCCCTGCCGCTCTCCGGCGTGCTGGCCTTCGCCTTCGGCGCCATCGTGGCGCTGCCCTCACTGCGGATCAAGGGGCTCTACCTGGCCATCGCCACACTCGCCTTCCAGTTCCTCACCGAGTACACGATCATCCACGCCGTGGGCCAGGGGCTGGGTGCGATCTCTCTGCGCGCCCCGCGGATCGGCCCCTGGATCCTGCGCGGCGAAGTGCAATTCTACTACCTGCTCCTCGCGGTGTGGCTGGTCTCGGGAGTGTTTGCGGCGAACCTGATCCGCTCCCGGATCGGGCTGGCGCTCATGGCGGTGCGGGACCGCGACTACGCCGCTCAGGTGATGGGGATCAACCTCCTCGCCCACAAGGCGCTGGCCTTCGGACTGGCCGCCTTCTACGCGGGGATCGCCGGCAGCCTGTGGGCGCACTACAACCGCCTGATCTCCCCCGAACACTTCACGATCGTCACCTCGATCGACTACGTGGCGATGATCGTCATCGGCGGGCTGACCAGCGTCTGGGGGCCGCATCTGGGCGCGGCCTTTGTCACCGCGCTCTCCCAGGGGTTGAAGATCGTCACACCCGCCGTGGTCACGGTGCTGCCCGCCTTCGGCAAGATCGCCACGCCACTGCGCGAGATCGTCTTCGGCGTGATCCTGATCGCGCTGCTGATCTGGGAGCCGGGCGGGCTGGCTGCGCTGGCGCGTAAGCTCAAGCGGCTCCTCGACCTCTGGCCGTTCAGTTACTGAGCCCCTCGCCGGGGCTTGAAATCCCCGGCCGGCCTCGCTACGAAATATGTCAGGGGTCCGCCGAGATTCCCGCTTTCCGCCGGGCCGCCCCGCGGAAGTCAAAACCGATTTCACGACCGCGAGTACGGTGAGGGCGATGCGCATCGCGCAGATTGCACCCTTGATCGAAAGCGTCCCGCCGAAGCGCTACGGCGGCACGGAACGCGTCGTCTTCAACCTGACCGAAGAACTGATCCGCCTGGGCCACGAGGTCGTCCTGTTTGCCAGCGGCGACAGCGCGACCTCGGCGGAGCTGGTGCCGTGCTGCGACCGCGGGCTGCGCATGGACGGCCGCGTGCGGGACTTCCACGCCTACACGACGATCCAGCTGGCCATGGTCTACGAGCGCGCGCATGAGTTCGACGTCATCCACAATCATGCCGATTACTTTGCCTTCCCCTTCGCCCGGCTGACGCGGACCCCGACTGTGACGACGATGCACGGCCGCCTGGACCTGTCCGAGGTGCGCCGGGTCAACGACTTCTTCCAGGAGCAACCCCTGATCTCGATCAGCCAGGCGCAGCGGCGCCACCTGCCCCGGGCGAACTGGGTGGCCACCGTGTACAACGGCATCGCCGTGGAGCAGTTCACCCTGCGGATGCAACCCGGGCGCTACCTGGCCTTTCTGGGACGGGTGGCGCTGGAGAAGCGGTTGGACCGGGCCATCGAGGTGGCACGCGCGGTGGGCATGCCGCTCCGCGTCGCAGCCAAGATCGACCCGGCGGACCGGGAGTACTACGAGCACGCCATCCGCCCTCTCCTGGACCACGACCTCGTCGAGTTCGTCGGGGAGATCGACGAACAGGCGAAAGACGACTTCCTGGGGAGGGCCTACGCCTATCTCTTCCCGATCGACTGGCCCGAGCCGTTCGGGATCACGATGATCGAGGCCATGGCTACGGGCACCCCGGTCATCGCCATGGAGTGCGGCTCGGTTCCCGAGGTCGTCGTCAACGGCGTGACCGGCTTCATCTGCAAAGACGTCGGCGAGATGATCCGGGCGGTGCGGCGAATTCCGGAGATCTCGCGGCAGGCCTGCCGTGACCACGTCGCGCGCCACTTCTCCCGCGCGGTGATGGCGTCCCGGTACCTCCAGGCCTACCAGCGGGTGCTGACCGCGCCCGAGTCCGTCCCCGCCTGACCATGCCGGGATCGCTGCAGCTCGGTCCGCCCCGGATCACGCTGGCGGAAGGGACGACGCTGTTTGTCAGCGCCCCCGACGGGAACATCTACCCCGGCGAGGAGCACGGGCTGTTCGTACGCGACACGCGCCTGCTGTCGCGCTATCGCCTGCGGCTCGGCCGCCGCCGCTGGCTGCTCGTCGGCTCCGCGCCGACCAGCCACTACTCGGCGCAGGCCCACTTCGTCAATCCGGCGGTGACCTCGTCGTCCGGTCTGATTCCCCGCGGGACGCTGGCGCTGGTGTGGGAACGGACCGTCCGGGGTGGCGTGCACGAGGACATCGGCATCACGAACTTCGCCGATCGGCCGGTCGCCTTTCCCCTGGTCCTGGAGGCGACGTGCGACTTCGCGGATATCTTCGAGATCCGCCGGATCGGGGCCCGGCGCGCCCGCCGGGTGCGCGTCGAGATCCGCGAAGGCGACCCTGCGGAGATCCGGTGGCGCTACGAGCGCGAGGACTTCGCCCGCGGCCTCACCGTGCGTCTGGTCACCGCGGACAACCCCCCGCAGCTCTCCCGCGGACACATCGTCTTCCCCGTGACCGTGCCCCCGCGCGGTCGCTGGCGGGCCTGCATCCACCTGGTTCCGGAGGTCGGGACGGCCCTGCTGGAAGCGCCCTCGGCCTGCCACCAGATGCTCCTGGACGAAGTGGAGGACCGCCGGCAACACTGGTACCGGGCGGTGGCCTCCTGCCAGACTCCGGCCGCGGATGTGGACGCCGCGTTCCGCCAGGCGGTGGAGGACCTCACCGTGCTCCGCCTGACGGCGGTGGATGCCCGCGCGGAGCAGACCGTCGTGGCCGCGGGACTGCCCTGGTTCGCCACGCTGTTCGGGCGCGACAGCATCATCATCAGCCTGGAGTCGCTCCCCGTGGTCAAGGCCTACGCTCCGGCGGTGCTCCGCGCCCTGGCCGCCCGCCAGGCCGATGCCGTGGACGATTTCCGGGACGCGCAACCCGGGAAGATCATGCATGAAGTCCGCTTCGGCGAACTGGCGCACTTCCGGGAGATCCCCCATACACCGTACTACGGCACGGCGGACGCCACGCCGCTGTTCCTCATCCTGCTGCACGAGACGTATCGCTGGACGGCCGACCGCGCGCTGGTGGAGGAACTGCTCCCCGCCGCCGAACGGGCGCTGCGCTGGATCGATGCCTACGGCGACCTCGACGGCGACGGCTTTCAGGAGTACCTGCGCCGGTCGCCGCGGGGCATCACGCACCAGGGCTGGAAGGACTCGGAGAACGCCACGGTCCACGGCGACGGCTCGCCGGCCGAGCCGCCGGTCGCGCTGGTCGAGTTGCAGGGCTACGTGTACGATGCCAGGCGCCGTCTCGCCGACCTCTTCGACCTGCTGGGCCGCCGGACCGAGGCGGCGAGGCTGCGGGAGGAGGCCCTCCGGCTGCGCGAACGGTTCTGGGAGCGGTTCTGGTGGCCGGCCGAGGGCACCTACTTCTTCGGGCTCGACCGCCGGAAGCAGCCGATCGCCTCGGTCGTGAGCAACGCCGGGCACGCACTGTGGTCGGGCATCGCGAAGCCGGAGCACGCCGCACGCATCGTCCGCCGCTTGATGGCACCCGACATGTTCAGCGGATGGGGCATTCGCACCCTAAGCCGGGGCCATCCCGCGTACAACCCCTACGGCTACCAGGTCGGGGCCGTGTGGCCGCACGACAACAGCCTGATCGCCGTCGGGCTTCGGCGTTACGGCTTCGGCCGCGCAGCGGCGCAGGTGGCGGAAGGGATCTTCGCCGCCGCCGGGTGGTTCCGGTCGCATCAGCTGCCCGAGCTGTTCGCGGGACTGGATCGGCTGCCGCGCGCCTTCCCTGTGCAGTACCGGGAGGCCAACGTCCCGCAGGGCTGGGCGGCCGGCGCGGTGTTCATGTTGCTCGCCGCGCTGCTGGGCATGCGCGCCGACGCGCCGCGACGACGCCTGCTCCTGGACCCGGCCCTCCCCGAGTGGCTTCCGTCGCTGACCCTGCGCGGCCTGACCGTCGGTCAGGCGCGCTTCGATCTCAAGGTCTATCGGTCGGGCGACGAGACCAGGGCGGCGATTGACGTGCATGAGGGGTCGCTCGACCTCGTCATCGAGCCCTGGTCACCGGACGAGATCTGACGGTTCGGGCGAAGGGCGGATCGGCGTTCCGCCCCAGGCCTCAGGCGCGGTGTCCGAGATCGTCTGGGAGAATGTCCAGCGGTGGCCCCCCAGATCTTCGACCGTGTACTGCCGCTCCCCGTACGGGAAGCCCGTCGGAGGCTGGAGGATGCGCGCCCCCCGGGCCTTCGCCCGCTCGTAGTGGCGATTGACGTCCTCGATCCGCACCATGACGGAATGGCCGATGTGGCTGCGCCGGGCGGCGCCGGGCTCGTTGCCTTCGGGCGCGTCGGCCGCCTCCCCGGGGCGTTGCGCCGCGACCACGACGTGCCCGTCGCCGACGTTGAGCTGGGCCCGGTGGGTGCCGATGCGCAGGCGCTCGGTGAACTCGAAGACATCGCACAACCATGCCACCGCCTGCGCCATGTCCGGATAGCCCAGCACCGGAATGACGGTGGACGACGGCATGGACCGGTTGGCTCGCATGGACTCCTCCTCGGGGGAAAGCGCGGCGCGCTAGGCCAGCCAGCGCTTGCGGCGCTTGTAGCTCTTCACGTCGGTGAAGCGGCGCCGCTCCGCCCCGCGCACGCCCAGGTAGAACTCCTCGACGTCGGCGTCCTCCCGCAGCTTCGCGGCCGGTCCGTCGAGGACGATCTTGCCGTTCTCCATGATGTAGCCGTAGGAGGCGAGGTCGAGGGCCATCTTCGCGTTCTGCTCCACGAGGAAGATCGTCATCCCGGTCTCGGTGTTCAGGCGGTGGATCAGGGTGAAGATCTCGCGGGCCACCAGCGGAGCCAGGCCCAGGCTGGGTTCATCCAGGAGCAGCAGGCGCGGGGCGGCCATCATCGCGCAGCCGATGGCGAGCATCTGCTGTTCGCCCCCCGACAGATAGCCGGCGCGGACGCGGCGCCGCTCGCGCAGCCGGGGAAAGTACTGGTAGACCGCGTCCAGCGAGGCGATCTCCGCGCCCGACCCGGCCCCGTCTGTGCCCCACCCGCGGCGGGCGCGGCGCAGGGCGGCACCGACCAGGAGATTCTCTTCCGCAGTGAGCTCCTCGAACAGCCGCCGGCCTTCGCGCACCATCACGATCCCCATCCGCGCCGTTTCCTCGGGCAGCCGGTTTTCGATCCGCCGGCCGGCAAACTCGACGCTGCCGCGGGTGACCTCGCCGCGCTCCAGGCGCACGAGCCCGGTGATCGCTTTGAGGGTGGTCGTCTTCCCGGCCCCGTTGGCCCCGATCAGGGCCGTGATCTTCCCCTCGGACACGGTGAGGGACACCCCTTTGAGCACGAGGATGGTGCCCCAGTACACGACCTCGATGTTGTTGACCGTGAGCACAGATTTCGCGGGCGATCGACGGCGGGCGGGGGAAGCGGGGCTTCCCCCGCCCGCCGTCCTCTCCTAAAACTAAAACCCTAGCCAGTCTCTTCGCCGCTCAATCGTCACCTGCTTCACAAGCGCGATCCGCCCGCTCCGGATCTGCATGATGCGCGTCACCGTGGACGGTCGGTGATCGGTCCGGGTCAGGGTGATCGCCGGGGCCAGCCCTTCCGGATCCCAGTCCTTCAGCGTCTCCAGCGCGGACCGGACGGAGGGACCGCTGAAGCCGCCGAGCCGGGAGTACGTGGCCCAGTTGTCGACGATGACCTCCAGGGCCCGCTTCAGCAGCTGCACGTTGAGCCAGCCCCGCACGTAGGAGGCGATGACCGGGGTCTGGGTGGTGCCCCACTGGAACTCCGGCATACGGCCGCGGAAACGGGTGTACGCGTCGGACATCCGCTTGAACCCGGCGGCCGGTTCCCCGAAGTAGGTGTGCGGGGTGCTGCCGTAGACGCCCTCGGCGTTGGCCCCGATGAGTTTGATCATACTCTCGTCGTAACCCCAGACGTTCACGAAGAACTTGGTGGTCAGCCCGGCCGCCTTGGCGTCGCGCACGATGACCGAGGCGGAGTTGGTGGTGCCGCCGATCCAGGCGAAATCCGCGCCGAAGGACTTCACCGCGGCGACCTGGGACCGTGCCTCCAGGGCGGTCAGGGCCACGATCTGGTCCGGGCCAACTTCGAACCCCAGCTCCTGCGCGTAGGCCTTCCCCGCGGGAATCGGCGCGCGGCCGTAGGGGTGGTCCGGGTACATGAAGACGATCTTCGGCCGGCTGATCCGGGCCTGCTCGGCCAGGTCCCTGGCGAACTTCAGCACGGCCCGCAACTGGTCGGAGTAGCTGCTCACCGGGTAGAAGTTGTAGGGCGTCTTGGCCGGATCATTGAGGTGCGAGGAGTACGACGCCGAGATGTACGGGATCTGGTCCTCGCTGATCTGGTCTTTCAGGGCCTCCGTGTCGCCGGTGCCCCATCCCACGATCGCGTTCACCTTGTCCACGTCCCGGTACTTCCGGTACAACGCGATGGCATCGGGGATGCGGTACCCGTAATCAGACCACACGAGGTCGACCTTGACCCTACCGCGGATGCCGCCTTCGACCTCGTTGATGTAGCGGACGTGATCGAGCACGCCTTTGGAGTAGTCGTTTCCGACGTCCGAGGTCGGCCCGGTCGTGTCGAACAGGGCCCCCACCTTGATCGTCGCCGGAACCGGTTGTTGCGCGACGGCCGGGGTGAACCCCACGCCGAGCAGCACCGCCAGGACCAGGACGGCACACTGCCTCATCGCTCTCCCCTCCCCAAGCGCTGTAGTGGAATGCTGACGGACACAGGCCGCGGATATTGCGGATGGAATTCGGCCTGCCGGGGGGCTTCCCCCTCTAGCGGGGAGTCTTGCGGACCGTGACCGCGCGGATGGTCAGGTCTTCGTGACGGTTGCCGGCGGCGTTGATCGCGAAGTCCCAGCCCCAGGTGTTGGCGAAGGCGGCGTCGGTCAGGCGGATGGTGTGGGTGACCCAGCCGTCCCTGGCCTCCACGACCTGCCAGGGGGAGAACCGCAGGTCGGCCATCGAGTCGTAGAAGAGGTTGAAGCCGAGCTGCCCGGCGGCGGATGCGCCGTAGACCTCGACGCGCACCTCGACCGCGTACCGGCCGTCCACGTAATACATGAAGGTGTCGTCGACATCGAAGTAGGCGAGAACGATCCCCCTGGCCACGCTCGTCCGCACCGCCTCTGCTCCCCCGGCCTGCACGACCTCGAGCGCGCCGTTACGCCGGCTGCGGAACGGGGTGTTGTAGAGCCCCTCTTCCGCGTTCGCCCGACCGAGCTGTGCGGAGACCTCCGCGGCCTGGCTGAAGTCCCGCGCCGGGGCGAACAGCGGGAAACCCTGCGCGCCGGCGGTCTCCCGCGCGCGCGTCGCAACCGCAGAGCTCAATCCCTGAATGAGGGCGGGCTCGGTGCCCACGGTGATGGCCCGCTCACCGAGCGCGAACGGGACCTCGCCGGCCGCGCTCCAGGCCACGGCCGCCGGGCCCTCCGCCCCGAAGATGAAGGCCAGAGCGCGCCCCTGCTTGAGGTAGCCCACGTACGGTCGGGGACCCACGGCGGCGCTCAGGGCCCGCAACGCCGGGGCGGCGGCCGCGGGCTCAACGGCCAGGTCCACCCGCTCCACCCCCGCCGCGGCGGCCACCGCCATCACCTTGACGATCTGCGCGGACCACGAGGCGCGGTCCCCCAGGTCGCGCGGGTCCCATTCGATCCACAGCGGCTTTCGTCCACCGCTGAACACACGGTCGTGGAGCGTACCCAACGGTCGCAGCAGTCCCTCGGGGGGGATGCCGCGGGGGTTCAGCGCGATGACATCGAACGCGCCGGGGATGGCCAGCATCGCCCTGCGGACGGAGATCAGATCGGCGCCGTGCGGGGTGGACAGAACGATCCGGTTCTGCGGATCGACCGCGCGCGCGGCCGTCCGCGCCGCGCTGACCAGGGCGAAGTACTCCCGCGCGGTCCCCCGCCAGATCGGCAGGTTGAGGGCGGTCCAGATCTGCCACTGGCGAACCCGTCCGCGGTACCGCCGCGCGGCGGAACTCACAAAGCGCGCCCAATCCTCGACCCGCCGGGGGGGCTGGCGCGACCAGATCGCCGGATCGCGCCGGTCCGCGCCGGTCGCCAGCGACGCCCACTTCGGTGTGTACGCCAGCACGAGCGCCACGGACAGCCGGGCCTTCTCGGCCGCGCCCACGGCGGCGTCGAGCTCCTCCCAGCGATAGGTCCCCGCCGCGGGCTCGATCGCAGACCAGTCGGCCAGCAGCTTGACCGCCCGGGCGCCGGTGCGGCTGAGCGCCTGGAAGTCCGCGCCGGACCCGGCGACAAACCCGGTCAGCACAGCCGGACGTGCGCCGGGTGCACCGACGGCAGGCGTCACCGACCCGGCGACGAGCGCGGCGAGGATCAGCAGGCAGGCGACGCGCACGGCCATATCGTACAGTGTTACGCGTGTGGCAGCGACCAAGAGCGGCCTCCGTGGTCGCCGGCAGCGGTGAGGGGCGCACCGAACTGACCGCGTTCGACCGCGCGCTCGCCGCGGCCGGGATCGCCAACCTCAACTTCCTGCGCGTGACGAGCATCCTTCCCGCGGGCACCGCCCTCATCCCGGTGCCGGCCTTCACCCCGGGCATCCTCACCCCCGCCGTCTACGCGCGGATCGCCAGCCACACTCCGGGAGAACGGATCGCCGCCGCGGTCGGCGTGGGCATCTCGCCGCGCGACTACGGGGTGATCATGGAGTTCAGTCACCGCGGCACCGGGGAGAATGCCGAGGCGATCGTGCGCCGGATGGTTGAAGAGTCCATGGCGCTGCGCGACCTGCCCGCGCGCGAGATCCGCGTCGCCGTCAGCGAGCACGTCGTGGAGCGCATCGGGTGCGCCGTCGCCGCGGTGGTGTTCTGGCCGGAGGCCGACGGCCTGTGATGCAGTGGATCGTGGACGTCGTCGGCGAAGGCTTCGGCCAGGCCATCGAGGTGGAGGACATCCTCTACGACCATCATTCCCCCTTTCAACACGTGCAGGTGGCCACCTCGCCCCGCTACGGCCGGATGCTGATCCTGGATGACGCGGTGCAGACGACGGAGCGGGACGAGCACATCTATCACGAGATGCTGGTCCATCTGCCCATGGCGGCGCATCCCGATCCGAAGCGGGTCCTGATCATCGGGGGTGGAGACGGCGGGACGCTGGAGGAAGTCCTGAAGCATCCGGTGGACGCTGTGACGATGGTGGAGATTGACCGCGAGGTGATCGAGGTCAGCCGGACCTTCCTGCCGTCGATCGCCGGCCGGGCTTTCGACGATCCTCGGACCAGACTCTTGATCACCGACGGCGTCGCCTTCGTGCAACACACGGACGAGCGGTTCGACGTCATCCTGGTCGATTCCACCGATCCCACGGGACCGGGACTCGCGCTCTTCTCCGCGGAGTTCTACCGGGCGTGTGCCACAGCCTTGACGCCGCGGACCGGCGTGCTGGCGGTGCAAAGTGGTTCGCCTCTCTACCAGGGCGACGTGCTGAACCTGGTGGCGCGCCACCTGTCGGCCGTCTTCCCAGGCATCGCGCCCTACTGGGCGGCTATCCCCAGCTATCCCGGAACTCTCTGGAGCTTCACCATAGCGTTGCGGCACGTCCCGCCCAGGCCGGCCCGCCCGCTGGCTATTCCCGGTCTTCGGTACTACTCGGAGGTGACCGACGCGGCGGCGCGCCTCCTTCCCCCTCTGCCGTGACCTTTCTCGGGGCCCGGGAGCATGCACAGCCCCGCGTACTCATCGTCGGCGCGCCGTTTGACCGCACGTCCAGTTTCAGGTCGGGCAGCCGCCACGCCCCGGCCGCCATCCGCTGGGCCTCGCAGAGCATCGAGACGTACAGCCCGGTGCTACGCACCGGGCTGGAAGACGCGGCTGTCGCCGACGGAGGAGACCTGGAACTGGAACACCTCACACCGGAGGCCGCAGTCGATCGGGTGGCCGAACGTGTCGGTGGTATGGTTGGTACGATCCCCCTGCTCATCGGAGGCGAGCACACGATCACGCTCGGCGCCGTGCGATCACTGGCCGCCCGCTACCCGGATCTCGCGGTGCTGCAGGTGGATGCCCACGCCGACCTCCGCGACGCCTACGAGGGACGCCGGATCTGCCACGCGACGGTGATGCGGCGGGTCCTGGATCGCGTGCCCGCTGACCGCGTGGTCGCCGTCGGCATTCGCGCCGGGACCCGTGAGGAATTCGCCCTGGCCGAGACGTTGCGGAGCGTGTCGCGGGGATTGAACATTCCCGCGGACGTATGGACGTGGCTCCAGAGGAGCCACGTCTACATCACCATCGACATCGATGCGGTGGATCCCGCCGATGCGCCGGGCACCGGCAACCCTGAGCCGGAGGGGATTGCCTCGGGCGAGTTGCTGGCGTTCGTCCGCCGCCTCAGGGACCTTCACGTCGTCGGCTGCGACCTCGTCGAGGTCTCGCCGCCCTTCGACCCTTCCGGGCGGACGGCGGTGCTGGCCGCGGTACTCATCCGCGAGTGCGTCCTCGCCCTCAGCGGCCCCGGACCTGCCTGAAGCCGAGCGCGACGTGATTCACGCCGCCTTCGCGCAGGCGCGGCAGATCGACGTGGCCGGTGGGTTGCGGACGGCGAAGTCCCGCCGCCCGGCGGCGATCAGCCCCGCGGCTCGGCGGGACAGTCGCAGGGGATGTGGTGGCACTTGGGGCAGCCCGCGGCGTACCGCGCGGCCGCGTCCTCGGCCTCGATCCCACACAGCGCCGCCAGGCTCACCGTCCAGGCCAGGACGTCGGAGAACTCCTCGTGCAGCGCGCCTGGATCGCCCCGACGCACGGCGCGAGCCAGTTCCCCGACCTCCTCGGCCAGCCAGCGGAACGTCGCGTCCGCTCCCCGCGCACGATCACGCGCCCCGTATGTCGCCTGGATGATCCGCTGAAACTCGCGGAGATGCATTGCCGCTATGGAGTTCGGGTCGGCGGTGGGGAACCCTGCCCTAGCGCGCGGGGCTCAGTTCATCGGCGAGCGCGATGAGCACCGTCGGCGGCACGGTACCCACCGCGGCGAAGTTCATCCCGCGCGACTGCCAGAGCAGGACGCGGAAGTAGCCCAGATCCAGGATCCGCGCCCGGCCCCGGCCGATCCGGATCTCCCGGCCGGCACTGGGAAAGGCCATCCGGGCGGTCGGCGTCTGGAAGATCGTGACCACGCTCACGCCGTCGGTGTAGGTGAGGGTGGCCGCCTCGAACACGCCGTGCCGCGCGATGCGCCCGTCGCGAAAGCCGAACCGCAGCACCCGGGAGGGTACGATGAGGTCGCGCCCCGCCCGGATCTTCACCTCGTCCACGGAAGTGATCGGGTCACCCGACACGAAAAAGTCCAGGACTTTCGCCCCGGCGGGCTGGCGGAACCGAAACAGCGGAGGCGGAAGGTTGATAGCGTAGCTGATCCGGCTGAAGTAGCTGACGTAGACGATCTCGCCTCCGGCGTCGCGCTCTTCCGTGCGCAGGACCACCCCGGTCCCTTCGTCCACCCACAGCCGCCGGTCGCTCCCGGACGTTCCCGGTGCCAGGGCGAGGACGATGGTGTCCCGACCGATCACGGCCTCACGGCCGAGGACATCAACGCGATAGCGGCGCAGGATCTCGGCCGCACGCTCGGGATGGGCCGTCCCCTGCACGAAGGAGGGCCCGCGGATGATCAGGTGCAGCGAGGGCTCGTACTGCCAGGCGCTCAGCCCGTCGTCCACGATGAGGCGGCCGCTCACCGACTCGGGCGACAGGAACTCCAGGCGGAGGCGTCCGAGGCGCTTGTACGCCTCCAGGATCGTGACCGTTTCGGCGCGCGTGCCCCGCACCGTCGAGATGACCTTGGTGCCCTCGTAGTCCACGAGGGCGGGCGCGGCCAGCATCAGCCGGAGGATCTCCGCCGCCTCCGGCAGAGCGGCCTGCGCCACCGACGGCGGGACGGCGGACGACGCCCACGCGGCGCTGGCGATCAGGACAGCCACCAGCGCGACCAGGAGCGCCGGGCGCACGCCGCTCACGGCTCCTCCTCGATCTCCCGGCGCGCGCCGGCCAGGGCCCGGTTCGCATCGCCGATCAGGAGGCCCAGGTACGCGCGATCCACGAAGGGATCCCCCGAGGACAGCAGGGCGTACTCGCGCACGTACAGGTCGACGCCGATGTCGGCCGCCTGCAGGCGGTCGATCCGCCCCTTCACCAGGGGGACGGCCACCAGCACGATGACGAGCATCGCCGTCGCCGCGGCGATGACCGGGCGGCGGAAGACGGCGCGGACGGCGTCCAGCACCGTCCCCATCGCCGCCGGCCGCTGCTCTGCGGCCAGGCGACGGCGCAGTCCTTGCCAGACCGCCTCCGGCGGTTCCAGATCGGGAAGACGCCCGAGCACCCCCTTGACCCGGCGCAAACCGGCCAACTCGTCGCGGCAGATGGCACAGGCGGCCAGGTGCGCCTCAACCACCCGCGCCTCCCCCGGGTCGAGTTCGCCGTCGAGGTAGGCGGAGAGCTGGCGCGAGACTCGGGCATGCGTCATTCGTCCACCGGGCCTCCCCCCGAGGGCATGAGGTGCTTCAGGCGCGCCTGCAGGATCCGCCGGGCGCGGTGAAGCCGTGATTTCACCGTGCCGATTGGGATGCGCAGCGTCACACTGATCTCCTCGTACGACTGCCCCTCGATGTCGCTCAGGACGACCACCATGCGCAGGTCCGGGGTGAGCGCGACGAGCGCGCGCTGGATGTCCGCGTCCAGCTGCGCGCTGAGCACCGTCGCTTCCGGATCGGCCCGCTCATCCGGAACCTCCCGCGCCACCTCGTCGCCCTTCGCCGTCCGCAGCGGGGCGTCCAGCGACTCGAGGCGGGCCTTCGGCCGCCGACGGAGCAGGTCGATATAGAGGTTCGTCACGATCCGGTAGAGCCAGCTCTCCAGGTTGGCCTCCGGATCGATCCGGCGAAACGCCCGCCAGACGCGGATGAACGCCTCCTGGGTGAGATCGTTGGCGTCGGCCTCGTTGCCGGCCATCCGGTAGGCCATCTGGTAGATCCGGCGTCCGTACCGCGCGAGCAGCGTCTCGAACGCCTCGATCTCCCGACGCACAGAGCCGGTCGGCGGGGAATCGGATGAATCCACAGAGGCTCCATGACCAGCACCTCAGCGCCCACACCTATGGTACGCGCACCGCAGGTGCTGAAGTTCCCGATGCAAACATCGTCATCGTATCACAACGTGTTGCCTTAGACGGGCGAGGAGCTTCGGGCCGATGCCTTCGACCTGCAGCAGATCCTCGACCCGGTGGAACGGACCGTGGCGGTCCCGATAGGCGATGATCCGGCGGGCCAGCACCGGGCCGATCCCCGGCAGCGCCTCCAGATCGGGGGCGGCGGCCCGGTTCAGATCCACGACGCGCGGAGGACCGGACGCCGCCCGGCGAGGCGGCGGGGCGAACGATTCCGCGGGCGCCGACGCGCGATAAGGCACGGTGAGGCGCTCGCCGTCCCGCAGCAGACGGGCGAGATTGAGCGCCTCGACGTCCGCGGCCGGCGAGGATCCGCCGGCGGCCCGGATGGCCTCGTCCGCGCGGGCCCCCGCAGGCAGCCGATACAACCCGGGGCGCAGGACGGCGCCGTCGACCTGCACGACGATCTCGGCAGTGGCCGGCGCCTCAAAGACGCGGACGGACGGAGACGAACGCTGGACGACGACCAGCGCGGCGACGCCGGCGATGACCGCGCCGGCGGCCAGGAGGACGAGCAGCTGTTCTGCGCGGCTCCACCGCACACCGCCGCCTCCGCCCTCCGCATTCCACTATAGCATGCGCGGACCCGTTCCCCGCCCGCTGATCTGGGCGGCGAAGGAGCAGTTGTGGAGGCGACGAATCCACAATCAGCAGGAGGGAACGCCGTGATGGAAGTGCAGCTGCACCGCCGTTCGGAAGACGGGGTCGAGATCCTCGACGTCCACGGGGAACTCGACATCTACACCTCGCCCAAGCTCCGCTCGGCCATCCAGGACGTGCTGGCCGGGGGACGCTTCCGCCTGGTGGTCAACCTCCTCAATACGACCTATCTCGACAGCACGGCCCTCTCCGTCTTGACCTCCGCCCTGAAACAGGCCAGAGATGCGGGAGGTACGGTGGCGCTGGTCTACAACCAGCCGCAGATTGAGAAGATCTTCACGATCACAGGACTGCACGAGGTCTTCCCGGTCTTTCACACCGAGCCGGAGGCCGTCAGCGCGGCGCGCTCCTGGCCGCCGGACGCGACGCGTTAGGTCAGGTGCTGATCAGGTGTTTGAGCCGCTTCAGCACGTCGCGCTGGATCCGCGAGACGTGCATCTGGGAGATGCCGAGCTGGCGGGCGATCTCGGCCTGCGACAACCCCTCGTAGTAGCGTAGACGGAGGATCTCGGCCTCGCGCTCCGGCAGGCTGCCCAGCAGCCCCTCGACGGTGTGGCGGGCTTCCAGCCGCGTCAGTTCGGGATCCTCTTCGCCCAGGTAGTCCATCAGCGAGCTGCGTTGCTCTTCATCCCCCTCGGCCACCTCGGCGTCGAGCGAGGCGGGGCGATAGACCCGACCGAGCTCGAACGCCTCCACGACCTTCTCGAAAGGGACCCCGGTCTCGCCGGCGATCTCCTGGAGGGTGGGAGAACGGCCCAGCCGCTGGGCCATGGCCTCCACCGACTTCATCAGCGCGTTGTTCAGCTCGCGCAGGCGCCGCGGCACCTGCACCGTCCAGAAGGCGTCGCGGAAGTGGCGCTTGATCTCACCGACGACCGTCGCCGTGGCGTAGGTCGTGAACTCGATGCCTCGGGTGGGATCGAACCGGTCGATCGCCTTGAGCAGTCCGATCTGAGCGACCTGGACGAGATCGTCCAGCGGTTCCCCGCGGTTGGCGAAGGAGCGGGCCAGGTGCGCGGCCAGGCCGGCGTGGGCCAGCACGAGTTCCTCGCGGACGGCGGGATCGCGCGACTCCGCGAAGCGCCGAAAGAGCGCGCGCAACGCCTCTTTGTTCCGGCGGGTGCGGTTCGGCTGGACCATTGGTCACGCCGGTGCGACGCGCTTGACCAGACGGGTGACCCGTTCCTCACCGTCGACCTGGGTCGCCACCTCGTCCATCAAGACGCGCACGAGCAGCCGGTTGAGCTCCTCCTCGCTGCCTCCCCGTCGGGGACGGGGGGCGCGATGCCGGACCATGACGGTCAGCGCGGCGGGGGCGACCTCAAAGACCACGCGCACGGTGGGCCCGCCTTCCAGGATGGCCGCGGTGCAGACCTCACCGACCGCGACCTTGAGGTCTTCGATGTCGTCGAACGGGAAGTCCATGCGGCCGGCGACGGCGGCGGCGGCCAGCCGCACGACCACCACGTACTCGGGTCGCCCGGGGATCGTCAGCTCGATGCGTTCGGGCGTCGTGTCCTGGTCCACGGACCTCACCTGTCCCCTTCTATCGCTGCGGCGGTGGGATTCCGTCATGTCCTGTCGTTTCCCTCCATTGACCCGGGAATGCCGGGGCCGGAGCGGCGGCACCAGCCGGGACGTTTGACCAGAACTCCGCGCCGGGGAAGATGCGCGCAGCGGGCAGAACGGCGACCGGCCGCACGTCAGGAAACAGCCGGCGGAGGGGAGGAACTACACCTCCCCTCCGCGACTCGTCACGAAGTTGACGACGCGGCCCGGAACGACGATCACGTCGGCGATTTGTCCCCGGAGCGCGGCGCGGACCCGCTCGCGCCGCATGGCCTCGTCGATCAGCGCCGCGCGATCGGGAATCCTGTCCACAATCAAACGATCGCGTACCCGCCCGTCCACCTGAATCACGATGGTGATCCGCTGCTCCCCGGTACTGGCCGCATCGACTTCCGGCCACGATGCCCGATGGACACTTCCGGTCTGACCCAGCATCGCCCAGGCTTCCTCGGCCAGATGCGGCGCCACCGGCGCGATGAGCTTCGCCAGATCGACCATGGCCCGCCGCCACGCCGGCGTCCCGCGCCATGCGGCTTCCATCGCCTCGAGGTCGTTGAGCAGCGTCATCAGTTCGGCGACCAGGACGTTGAAACGGAAGCTCTCGATCAGCCGACCGGCGGCGGCGATCGCGCGGTGCAGGCGACCGGCGACAGCCGGGGCCTGGCGCGGCTCACCGCCGGGCGGCACCTCCGCCGCCCGGCTGAACAATCCGTGCAGCCGCCGCAGGAAGCGCGCGGTCCCCACCGCCGTGTCCGGATCCCAGGTCGCGTCCTGATCGAACGGGCCGATGAACATCACGGCCCCGCGCAAAGCGTCGGCCCCGTGCATCGCCGCCACCTCGTCCGGTGTCACCACGTTGCCGCGGGACTTGCTCATCCGGGCGCCGTCCGCGGGCGAGAGCATGCTGCCCTGGCTGCGCAACCTGGGAAACGGCTCGCCGAACGTCACGAGCCCGGCATCCTGCAGGACCTTCGTGAAGAAGCGTGCGTACAGGAGGTGCATCACGGCATGCTCCGCCCCGCCGATATACCAGTCCACAGGGAGCCAGTAGGCCACCGCGTCGGGATTCCACGGCCCGCGCACCCAGCGCGGATCGGCAAACCGCAGAAAGTACCAGTTGGAGTCGGCGAACCCATCGAGGGTGTCGGTCTCCCGTTCGGCTGACCCGCCGCAGTGCGGGCAGGTCGTGCGGACGAACTCGGCGATGCCGGCCAGTGGTGAGCGACCCGTGCCCGAGGGGGCGTATTGCGCCACCTCGGGTAGTCGTACCGGCAGCTGATCGTCAGGAACGGGCACTGTCCCACAGTGTGCGCAGTAGACGACAGGAATGGGGGCGCCCCAGTAGCGCTGCCGGCTGACCAGCCAGTCCCGCATCCGGTAGCGCACGGCCGGACCGCCGGCGCCGCGGCGGACCAGGGCGGCCAGCACGGCCTCGGGCTTCGCCGCGGGGTCGACCGGCGTCACCGGCAGGTCGTAGCGTCGGGCCAGGGCAGCGTCACGTTCGTCGCAGCCCGGCACACCCATCACCGCGCCGGTCCCGTACTGACCCAGGACGTAGTCCGCGACGTAGACCGGCAGCGCCTCGCCGCTGAGCGGATGCGTCGCGAAGGCCCCGGTGAATACTCCGCCCGGCGACGCACCGCCCGTCATGCGCTCGATCTCGCTGCGGCGAAGGGCCCCGCCGATGAACCGCTCCACCTCGCTCCGCCGCGCCCCCGTGGCCAGCTCAAGCGCCTGAGGGTGCTCCGGAGCCAGGGCCAGAAACGTCGCGCCCCAGAGGGTCTCCGGCCGGGTCGTGAAGACCGAGATCTCGGTCTGGCCATGATCTGCTGGATCATCAACCGCCGTCCCGCTCCGAATCGCGAAGCGGATCTCGGCCCCGGGTGAGCGGCCGATCCAGTTGCGCTGCATCGTCTTGATATGCTCGGGCCAGTCGAGCTGTTCCAGGTCGCCCAGCAGCCGCTCGGCGTACGCGGTGGTGCGGACGTACCACTGCTCAAGGGCCCGGCGCTCCACGGGGGTGTCGCCGTGCCGCCAGCAGCGTCCGCCCGCGACCTGCTCATTGGCCAGGATGGTGCGGCACTGCGGGCACCACCACTGCCAGCCGGTCGCCCGGTAGGCGAGGCCACGGCGATACAGCAGCAGGAACCCCCATTGTGTCCAGCGGTAGAACGCGGGATCGCTCGTGGTGAACTCCCGCGTCCAGTCGTACGAGCAGCCGAGCAGGGTCAGTTGCCGGCGGTAGGTGGCGGCGTACTGCTCCGTGGTCTCGCGCGGATGACGGCCGCGCTGCAGGGCCTCATTCTCCGCCGGGAGGCCGAAGGCGTCCCAACCCATCGGGTGCAGGACGGCGTATCCGCGCATGCGGAAGTAGCGGGCCAGGACATCGGTGGGGACGTAGTTCCTGGCGTGACCGACGGAGAGCCCTTCCCCGGAAGGATAGGGGAAGAAGTCGAGGATGTACATCTTCGGGCCTGCGGAAGGCTCAGGGGTGCGGTCCACCCCCTGTTCCTCCCACCTCCGTCGCCATCGTGCTTCGATGGCGGCGAAGTCGTACGGTTGAGGCCTCACCCGCCAGACATGAGCTCCACCGGCATCACCTCCCGCCCACGGCTCAACACACCGATTCCGGCCGCGTCACCTGGTGACGACATTCACCAGCCGCCCCGGCACGACCACGACGGAGGCGGCATCCTTCCCGTCCATGAACTTCCGGACCTTCTCGCTCCGCAGCGCCAGCGCCCGGGCCTCGGCCTCGGTCAGGTCGGCGGGGACCTGGATGCGGTCGCGCACCTTGCCGTTCACCTGCAGGACCAGGGTGACCAGCTCCGCCCGGGCCAGCGACTCGTCGAATACCGGCCAGGCCTGCTGGTGGACGCTGTAGGGCTCGCCCAGATGAGCCCACAACTCCTCGCTGAGGTGCGGGGCGACCGGCGCCAGGAGCAGGACCAGGGTGCGGATCGCCTCCCGCCAGGCCGGCGTCCCCGCCATCGTCTCCCTGACCCGAACGAGTTCGTTCACGAACTCCATCATCGCCGAGATCGCCGTGTTGAAGTGAAACCCCTGCATGTCCTCGGTGACCTTCTTGATCGTCCGGTGCGTCCAGTGGCGGAGGTCGCGTGTGGCGGCCGCGACATCCGCCGGAGACGTCGCCCCCGGCGACCCGGCCCCGCGCCCCGCACGCCTCGTGACCGGCTCGGCTTCGCCGTAGCCGGTCACGGAAACCACCCGCTGCAGGAACCGCTGGGCGCCTTCGATGCCCCGGCTGTTCCAGGGGCCCCCGCCCTCCCATGGGCCGATGAACATCAGGTAGGTGCGCACGACGTCGGCACCCATCGTCCGGACGTAGTCGTCGGGGTTGACGACGTTCCCGCGCGACTTGCTCATCTTCTCGCCGTCTTCACCCAGGATGACGCCCTGGTTGAACAGGCGCACCATCGGTTCCCCGAAGGAGACCAGTCCCAGGTCCCGCATCACCATCGTCCAGAACCGCGTGTAGAGCAGGTGCATCACGGCGTGCTCCACGCCGCCCGTGTACTGATCCACCGGGAGCCAGTACGCGCCGCGGATGGGATCGAACGGGCGGTCCGCCTCGTGGGGGCTGATGTAGCGGTACTGGTACCAGGAGGAGTCGATGAAGGTGTCCATCGTGTCCGTCTCGCGCTCCGCAGCCCCGCCACAGTTCGGGCAGGCCACCTTCCGGAAGCCCTGGTGCAGTTTCAGCGGCGACTCGCCGGTGGGCAGGAACGCCGCGTCCATCGGCAGGGTCACGGGCAGATCCTTCTCCGGCACCGGCACCGTGCCGCAGCGGGGGCAGTAGATGATGGGAATGGGCGTGCCCCAGTACCGCTGCCGGCTGATCAGCCAGTCGTGCAGGCGGTAGTTGACCTTTCGCTCGCCGATGCCGTGCGTTTCCATGTAATCGGCGATACGCTCCCACCCGACGGTCGACGGCAGGCCATCGAACGGACTCGAATTCACCATCATCCCTTCGCCCAGGTAGGCCTCGCGTAGCGGTGTGCCGTCCCACCCCGGCGGGGCCACCACCACGGGAATGGGCAGCCCGTAGCGGCGCGCGAAGTCGAAGTCCCGCGCGTCGTGCGCGGGCACGCCCTGGATGGCGCCCGTGCCGTAGGTCAGCAGGACGTAGTCGGCGATGAAGATCGGCACCTTCTCCTGGTTCATCGGGTTCAGCACATACGCCCCGATGAAGACGCCGTCGCGCTCCTTGTCCGTGGACAGCCGCTCGATGTCGGAGGTGCGGGCGGCCTTGAACTTGTAGGCCTGCACTTCGGCCAGGCGGTCCTGCGTGGTGAGCACGTCCACCAGCGGGTGCTCGGGCGCCAGCACCGCGAAGGTCATGCCGTAGACGGTATCCGGCCGCGTGGTGAAGACACGGAAGGACGCGCCCGGGTGATCGGCGACCTTCAGCTCGAACTCCACGCCGGGGCTGCGGCCGATCCAGTTCTCCTGCAGGACTCTGACCCGCTCCGGCCACTCGATGCCGGAGAAGTCCAGCAGCTCCTCGGCGTAGGCGGTGATCCGCAGGAACCACTGCTCCAGGTTCTTCTTCACGACGGGCGTGCCGCAGCGTTCGCAGACCCGGTCCTCCCCCACGACCTGCTCGCGGGCCAGGGTGGTGTTGTCCTTCGGGCACCAGTCAACCGGTGCCAGGGCGCGGTAGGCCAGGCCACGCTCGTACATGCGCAGGAAGAACCACTGGTTCCACTTGTAGTACTCAGGGTCGGAGGTGACGACCTCGCGGTCCCAGTCCCACATCGCACCCATGCTGCGCAGCTGGCGCCGCATGCGCTGGATGTTCTCCATCGTCCAGGTGGAGGGGTGGATCCCGTGCTGGATCGCGGCGTTCTCCGCGGGCAGCCCGAAGGCGTCGAAGCCGATGGGGAACATGACGTTGTAGCCCTGCATGCGCCGGAAGCGCGCCGCGGCGTCGGAGGGCGCCATGGCGTACCAATGCCCGATGTGCAGGTCGCCCGACGGGTACGGGTACATCGTCAGGAAATACCACTTCGGCCGCGGGTCGAAGTCCGGCGCGTGGTGCAGCCGGTCCGCCTCCCACCGGGCCTGCCACTTCGCCTCGATTGCCGTCGCGTCGTACCGTGCGACCATCCGGTCGTCTCCTACACCTGTGCGTCGACACTCCGGCGCCCCGGTGCCTCTGCACCGGCGCGCACGTACGTCAGCCAGCCGTGACGGTCCGCGAGCGTCCCGGCGGTGATGCCGAAGAACTGCTCCTGCAGCCGCGCGGTGAGCGGTCCCCGGCGGCCGGCACCGATCGGGATGCGGTCCACCGAGCGCACCGGCGTGATCTCGGCGGCGGTTCCGGTGAAGAACACCTCGTCCGCCGCGTAGAGCGCCTCCCGCAGAACGGACTCCTCGCGCACGGTCACGCCCAGATCGGCGAGCAGCGTCAGGACGACGGTCCGCGTCACGCCGGGCAGCACGCTGGCCGACAGCGGCGGCGCGTACACCGTCCCGTCACGCACGAGGAAGATATTCTCGCCGCTCCCCTCGCTGACGAACCCCTGGGCGTCCAGGGCGATGCCCTCCGCAAACCCGTGGTCGGCGGCCTCCATCGCGATCAGCTGCGAGGTCACGTACTGCCCGCCGATCTTCGCCATGGGCACGGCGGTGTCCGGCGCGGCCCGGCGCCAGGAGCTCACCATCACGTCCACGCCCTGTTCCAACCCTTCCTGGCCCAGGTACCGCCCCCACTCGAAGGTGATGATCGCGACCTCCACCGAGGCCTTGCGCGGGTCCAGGCTGAAGGTTCCTGTTCCGCGGAAGACGATCGGCCGGATGTAGCAGCTCTCGTGCGCGTTCGCGCGAATCGTGGCCAGGATCGCCTCGCTGATCTCCGCCGCGCTGTACGGGAGTTCCATGCGGAAGATCCGGCACGAATCCACCAGCCGCCGCACATGCTGGGACAGGCAGAACACCGCCGGACCCCGGGGGGTGGCATAGGCGCGGATTCCTTCGAAGACCGAACTGCCGTAGTGCAGCGCATGGGCCGTCACCGGCACGCGCGCGTCCTCCGCGCTGACCAGAGTTCCGTTGAACCAGATCGACGCCGCCCCCGCCATGACCATCCCTCCGTAAAGTAGAGACGCCGCCTCGTCCTGTGGGACGAAGGCGGCCTCCGCGGTACCACCCACGATTGACAGCGCTGATGGTGGAGCTGGAGGGAATTGAACCCTCGACCTCCCGCACGCCAAGCGGGCGCTCTCCCTCTGAGCTACAGCCCCAGCAACGCCATCCGCTCAACTCACGTCTCGGGTGAGATCCGGCGGCCCTAGGCGAGTGCGGTCGGGTCCGCTGCTCCCGGACGAGTTCGGCTGGCTCCTGGCGCCGGTCGTTCCACCCGTTCCACCGGCTCGCTGCGGCCCGAGCGCCGGCCTACTACTTCCGATCATCGCGTTACGCCCTGCCATTATAGCGACGGCGAATCAGCGGCGTCAATCGAGGGGCGGCTGAGAACGGGACTCGTCGGGTCAAAGCTCCCCACCCCCGGCCTATCTTCTGGGTGAGCAGGATGGAAGCGTTCCTCCGCCAACATCGCATCAATCTACGGCCCTTCATCGAGGTGTGAGATGCCCCCGGAGACC
>Ga0209172_10000677_pt1 | contig 88929 bp, 71 predicted proteins | sample LarsenN4metaG_FD_184113 | JGI IMG/M metagenome (GOLD analysis project Ga0209172, IMG submission 184113) | Hot spring sediment bacterial and archeal communities from British Columbia, Canada, to study Microbial Dark Matter (Phase II) - Larsen... ... | reverse complement strand
CTCCAGCACCCCTACCCGTACACACACCCCCACCTTCACGCACACACCTACGCCTACAAATACGGCGACATACACCCCTTCGCCTACTGCCACCACCACTCGGACACCGACCTTTACCCCAACGCCATCATCCACATTCACCCTGACACCCACTCGCACGAACACACCCACTCGAACTCCCGACCCTCGCTGCGAGCGCGTCAGATTTGTCACCGACGTCACCATCCCAGACGGGACTGCCTTAAACCCCGGGGTTGCTTTCGTTAAAACCTGGCGTCTCAAAAATGTAGGAACCTGTACCTGGACGCTCGACTATAAACTGGTATTCACCGGCGGAGAACAAATGGGCAGCATCGTCTCGGTTCCATTGCCCCGAAATGTTGCGCCTGAACAGACCGTAGATATCTCCGTCAACCTGCTTGCTCCTGCCTTTGCGGGCAGATATCGTGGCTCATGGATGCTTGAAAGTCCCTCTGGGAAATTGTTTGGAACCGGAGATAAAGCCGCAGAGCCAGTTTGGGTCGATATCAATGTGAATAAGACCTCGCTGGAGGGCACTGCCTATGATATGTTCGCCAATGCCTGCACTGCCACCTGGTCGAGTGGCAAAGGAAGGTTGCCCTGCCCTGGCAGTGACGGCGACAGTCAGGGCTTCGTCTTACGCATGTTCAACCCCAAACTGGAAGATGGTTCAATCGTCTCGCTGCCCGGCCTTTTGACCGCGCCACAAAACTTAAACGATGGTTATATCCAGGGTGTATATCCACCGTTTATCGTGCAGCCCGGCGACCGATTCCAGGCAATTGTCAACTGCGAAGGCGGGGCCACATCCTGCCTGGTTCTTTTCCGCCTCGATTACCAGATTGGCGATGGCCCCATCTTCGGATTCTGGCGAATTGGCGAAGTATACGATGGGAAGTATTACCAAGCCAATGTAGACCTGAGTCCTTTCGGGGGGCAAGAAGTCAAATTCGTGCTACAAGTGCAGGCTTTCGGCGCAGCAACCGGCGACCGGGCACTATGGGTTGCGCCGCGCATTGTTCGTAACAGGCAACCCTCATCTGCTCTTACTTCAACGCCAACGCCATCCCCCACGCCAACTCGCCGATAAGCAACTGCTCAATGGATACAAACAAAACCGGGCGCAAATTGCGTCCGGTTTTTTTGCTCTCGTATGGATTTTGTCATTTTGTTTTAAGATAAACATTATATAATTTATCATAATTTAGGCTGGAGTATATCCAAAATTCATGGAATTCATCCACCGCATTCTATATAATCTGCTCGAGGTTCACCCGCTCCATACAATGGTGGTTCACTTTCCGATTGCCTTAACAGGCGCGGCTCTGTTTTTCCTGCTGGTGGCGCTTTTCAGGCATAGTCAAATGCTGGAACAGGCAGCTTTTGCCAACATTACGCTGGCCGCTATCAGCACCATCGCAGCCAGTCTCACCGGAATACGTGATAATATCGATATTTATGACGGGGCAGCCCCCAATGCAGGCACCAAAATCACCCTGGCTATTCTCTTATTGATTATTACTTCCCTCCTCTCAATCATCCGTTGGCGCAAGCCAGATATTTTCTATTCATCGGGATGGATTTTATATTTCACTGGTTTTTTGGTCAGTTTTGCAATCGCCGCTGTCCTGGGCTTTTTGGGCGGCGTGATTTTATACGGTTTTTAATCCAAAGGAGAGATGAATGATACGCGTAACAAATAAATTACACGCTGGGATGGCGCTGGCAGCACTTTTCGTGCTGGCTGCCTGTGGGGGAGACAATATAACCGCAACCGACTCGCCCGCCAGCATCGCAACCACAGCCCCAGCGCAAGAAGCAACAGCCACCACCACATCAGAACTGGCACCAACCGCGACCGCCCCTGGCGTATCAAGCGAGGTCAGTTTTTCGAAAGATATCCTGCCTGTCTTGCAAAGCCGCTGTATCAACTGCCACGGCGGACAACGCACCTCTGAAGGACTGGACATGAAAACATATGAGTCGCTCATGGCCGGTTCGCAGAATGGAAGCGTTATCTCGCCCGGCGATGCGGCAAACAGTTCCTTTGTCACCCTGGCCGCGGAAGGCAAAATGCCCAAACGTGGGCCTAAACTCACTCCGGCAGAAGTACAGTTGCTAACTGACTGGGTCAATGCCGGCGCGCCCAACAACTAGACTGATTTTCTGGATAAAAAACGAGGCGCGCTTTGCAAGGCACGCCTCGTTTTTGACAAATGCAGTGAATTTTAAGGAGCAGGCGTAGAAGATGGGGTGTCAAAATCGTACTCGAAGTTGTAATCTTCGTATGAGTATTCATCCTCTTCTTCCACGGGGGTTAGCGAGCAAATCCCAATATTCTCCTGCACCACGCAAGCAGAGAGGTCGCCTCCTGCAACCAAACCGACAAGTTCGGGCAACATCCTGGTCGTTGGCGCAATCAGAACGAGCCTGTTCGACTTGGGGCCTTTACTAAATAAAAGCAGGCCACTATCTTCCGCGCTGACTTTGCCTACCCCTTTAATCTCAAGCGTTGTTGCTTCATCGTTCAGGGTAATACCAAAGGGTCTTGTGTAATCTGAAATAGCATCCTGGTCTTGAAGCGTACCCAGGATAAGCACATCGCTGCCATCGACCGCTTTGGCGCGCAAACTGAGCGGAATATTCACCAGGTTGAGCGCGTTTTGGAGCGTTGCAATTGGCCCAAGCAGGGATGCATCCAGCTGCACATCCCCCACAGTTATCAGGCTGGTTGGACGGCTGAACAGGTATGGAAAATTCACAAGAGAGGGAGCCCGCTCACTACCCACCGCAAAATCAGCAATCGTGCCGAGCAACACTCCATTATCGGCCACCTGGCTGAAAGGATTGGTCAGAAAACTAAAATCGCCCGCCGCAAGCACCTGACCATTTTCGCTCAAAGCCAGCGGCGCAAAAGGTCCACGCCGGTCGGTCAACGATGAAAAAGTATCCCCATCCGAACGAGCCAGGAAAGAGCCGCTCGTGGTCTGGACAGAATGAACTCCATAAAATACAACCATCTTCAGTCCAGCCGTCAACGGGCTATCTGCAAAATCAACAAACTTGACATTCCGAAAATTGCCCTCGTTCTCTTCCAGGTTATAGAGATAGTCATTGACAAAAGACAACCCATAAGGAGCAAGTACAGGATTGGCGTAATTGACATCGGGCAAAATAACAGTCGCACCTGTGTAAGAGTCATACGAAAGCAAAGAGCGCGTTGGATCGGCAAAGACTAGCAGCCGCCCACCGCTTTTGACAAATTGATGAATGGCGCGCAGTTCTTCCCCACTATATGGGAGCGAGGGAGAAAAAATGATATATGCGCTGGCATATTTCAAATGACTGGAAAGCGGCAGCCCGCCCATATCGAACTCCGCCCTCCCGCCGCGCGCGCTCAAAGCGGTGACCAGCGGCTCAATTTCATTGGGAACATACTGGTTGCCATGAGATGCATCTATGATGACGACTTTTCCCTCCCCAGGCAGGGCGGCCAGGGCCTCCGGTCGGGATGAGGGGGTGGGCGGCTCCGGCAGTTTGAAACTGGCAAAATCGGGGCGTGAAACCTCGGCCTTATAAAAAGGAGCCTGATAGAAGGTCACCACACGCGTCAGGATGGGGACAACAAACAGGGCAACTGCCAGAACAATGCGCAAATAAGGTTTCATAACCGCCTCTTATTTCTGCTCAACCAGCGCCGGGGGAATGTAAAGCAGGTAAATCCCCGCTTCTTTTGGATACGGCAGGGTTACGCCCTCCGCTGATTCGGCAAAGAATCCCTTCCCAACAGCAGACCCTGCTGGTGACTGCGCTGTTGCCACAGAATACAGGTCAATCACCTTGTAGTTGCTCACGCGCGCCAGGCGAGCGGCTTTTTCAACTGCGTCCGACTGCGAGCCAAGTTCGTCGATTAACCCAAACTGATAAGCGACAGAAGCCGGCCAGATTTGACCGCTCAAAACAACATCTGCCTCAGCGACGAGACGGTCACCGCGCCCCGTTTTAACCACTTCATAGAATGCTTGCTTGATGATTTCTATCTGGCGCATGTACGTATCACGCGGGGAGCCCCATAATTTATACGGGCCGGTGGAAATAATATTTTCAAAGATAGAAGGGGAATCTGGTAAAACCCCAACCACGCCGATATTCCCCACCATCGAAGTCGGCTTGGCAAAGGCATAGTCGCTGCCAGCTGTTAAATAATAGGCACCACTGGCGGCCATTCCTTCAATCGAAACCACAACCGGTTTGCTCTCGCGTAACTTCAGCAATTCCAGGTATACCGCCTCGGTATGCACCACCGTTCCGCCAGGGCTATCCAATACCAGTACCACCGCGCGCACTTCGGAATGTTGGCGGGCGTAGTCAATTTGCCAGATGACCGACTGGGCACTATCGCCATAAATCGCATCTACCAACGAAATTACGCCAATCACAGGCTGCGGGATAAGCGCTGCGACCAGCAACCCTAGCACAAGCGGCAGGGCCAACCACAACAACCCATTCCTGGTTTGCACCCATTTTTCCTCAGGTTTTGTTTCGTCCATGTTCCTCGCTCCATTCTGAACTATGTTGACAGCATACACCGCCGCAGCTCCATTGTCAACCACCCATTCCACAACCAACAAAAAAAACGCCATGAACGGCGTTTTTGGTAAAAAGTACCCCGCACATGCCGTGAGCCGTAAAGTTCTGAACCTGCATAAGCAGGCTGGGCTCCTACCCGGAACTCCCGCCTTGGCCAAAGCCTATCGCGTTCATGCCGCGAGATGGAAGCCCTTTCAGAAAGTGTTGGCTCAGAACCGGTGAGACGGCAACACGCACACAGCAGGGTATTTTTCTTATACCACAAAATATTATCGAGAGGGAAGGGATAAATTAGAGCCGGAGAGGCGATTCTCCGGCTCTGGAAGGTTACTTCTCTTCGGGCTTTTTCAAAGCCAGCCTTATCTGCAACTCATTTAACTGCTTTTCACTGGCCGGAGAGGGCGCATCGGCCATCAGGTCGCGCCCGGCCTGATTCTTGGGAAAGGCTATCACCTCACGGATATTCGGTTCGCCAGCGAAAATCATCACCAGCCGGTCAATACCAGGGGCCATGCCGCCGTGCGGTGGCGCGCCATATTGAAACGCCTCAATCATGTGACCAAACTTGGCCTGAATTTCTTCGTCCTTCAGCCCAAGCAGTTGGAAGACTTTCTGCTGGATGTCGGAACGATGAATACGAATCGAACCGGAGGCAGTTTCGTAGCCGTTCAACACCATGTCATAAGCATCGGAGAGAATTTGCGAGGGGTCGGTCTCGAACTTGGGGAGGTCTTCCATCTTGGGCATGGTAAAGGGATGATGGGCGGCATCCCATTTCTTTTCTTCTTCGTTATATTCAAACATCGGGAAATCCACTACCCAGGCAAAAGCCAGCAAGTCTGGGTCGGCCAGGTTCAGCCGGTCGCGGAACAAAAGCCGCAAAGCGCTGAGTGTTTTATTGGCAACAGCCTTGCTGTCGGCAATGAACAAAACCAGGTCTCCGGTTTTGGCTCCAGTGAGAGACTGGATGGCCTCCACTTCTTGGGGTTTGATGAATTTCTGGGCTGTGCCTTTCACGCCTTCAGCGGTGAGGGCCAGGGTCGCCAGCCCTTTTGCGCCCTGCTCTTTTGCAAACGTCGTCAGGTCATCCACTTCTTTGCGGGTATATTCAGCGCAGCCGGGCGCAACCAGGCATTTCACAACTCCGCCGCTCTTAATGACATTCTGAAAGACCATGAAATCGGTGTTGGCAAAGACCTGATTGAGGGTATAGAGTTCCAGACCAAAACGCAAATCGGGTTTGTCGCTGCCAAATCGCTCGAGCGATTCATGGTACGTCAGGCGCGGCCAGGGCGAGGCCAAAAGACGTTTTCCAGGCAGGATTTCCTTCACCATCGCCGTGAACAATCCTTCAACCATATCCAGCACGTCATCCCGCTCTACAAAGGACATTTCCAGGTCGAGTTGGGTAAATTCGGGCTGGCGGTCACCACGCAAGTCTTCATCGCGCAGGCAGCGTGCAATCTGGAAATACCGGTCAAAGCCGGAGACCATCAGCAACTGTTTCAGTTGCTGGGGCGACTGCGGCAAAGCGTAGAACATGCCTGGCTGTAAACGCGAAGGCACAAGGTAGTCACGCGCGCCTTCTGGCGTGGTCTTGAACAACATTGGCGTTTCAATTTCGAGGAAGCCACGCTCGCTCAGGTAATCACGGATGAATTTGACGACCTGATGGCGCAAAATCAGGTTGCGCTGCATTCGTTCGCGGCGCAGGTCAAGGTAACGATACTTCAGGCGCACTGCTTCTTCAGTATCTTCCTCCTTGTTGATGAGGAATGGCAGCGGCCTGGATGGATTCAGCACTTCGACCCGGGTGGCTTCAATTTCGATTTCGCCCGTTGCCATATTGGGATTTTCGGCCCCCGCCGGGCGGCGGCGGACAATGCCAGTAACCCCCAGCACCCATTCAGCGCGGGCTTCCTGGGCGGCATGAACTTCCGGCTTGGCCGGGTCGGCCACCACTTGCACTATCCCATAGCGGTCACGTAAATCGATAAAGGTTACGCCGCCATGGTCGCGCTGACGGTGAACCCATCCGGCCAGGGTAACAGTTTCCCCGGCCTGGGCGGGGCGCAATTCCCCGCAAGTGTGTGTACGATACATGCTGAACCTCCTGATTTTTATAGACCCTGAAATATCCGCAAGGCTTTCAGGGGTCTCGCTTCTAAAAGCACAAAAAATATCGCCCGCGGTTCTGGTTGAGATACACAGAATGCGTCGGGCGACTGGCGGAATAAAACGGGTTGGTTACGCAGACCGTGAGAGCCTGTCGGAACCATGCCAGCCGTCCGACAGAGGATTATCACGATTATTCAAGAGAATTTGGAGCCAGCGCAACATAGTTCGAGAATTATAGCACAAGTCGAAAGTTCGCCGAAGGCTTAAGGTATAATTACTTTGCAAATCCGCTTTCAACCGGGATAATTCGATTTTCCTGTGGGCGGAAATATTCTCTGCAAGGCAATGTTATGATGAACATCCCCCTCAAACTTCCGACCGAATACTGGAGTAATTTCACGGTCCTCCAGCGCGACATTGAATACATCCAAAATTATCTGTTTGAGACCGAAACACCCCTCACCACCCAAGAGCTCACGTCCGTCCTGGTCGAGGAATGTATTCGAATTGAACGCGAGACTCAGCGCGAAGAACAACTCGCCAGCGGGGATTTCTATCTCCCGAAAGAGACTTACCAGGTCGGGCAAAAGTTGGTTTTTCCCTCTTTGGCAATGAAAAAAGGCCAGGTGATTGCCAGGCGCCCTGGGAACAACCCTGAGATTGGAACATTCGATGTAATTGATGTCGCCTTTGATGATGGAAGCACGCGCTCGTTTGCGGCCTCGCTCGCCGAACATAAATTGAACCATCCGGTAGAAGAAACATTCGACCCGGACACTGATGTCCAATCCATCCTATCACTCTACGGCGAAGAAATCGCGCACAAACTCGATGTCGCCCTCGAAGGAGATAACTCGCTCGTCCGCATTGCCGGGGCCTGGTTCCCGCAGGCTTTGCTGGTAGATATCAACACCGGGCATCTCAACCTGGCCGAAGCCATCCTGGAGATGAACGGCGGCGAACCGATGACCACCACCGCGCTGATGGAGCAGGTCGAACTGCCGCGCACCGCCAATCCCAAGTTGACCGAGTTCTCGATGAACTACGCGCTCCAGGAAGATGGTCGTTTTGACGAAGTTGGTCCTACCGGAGAAGTCTTATGGTGTCTGCGCCGCCTGGAGCCGGATGAAGTGCAGAATATACCGGCAATTTTAAGGTACAACCCGGTAGATTATGACCGTTCCCTCTTGAACAGTCAGATGCTTGCGCTTGAAGCGCAGCTAGATGATGAACTGAGTGAAACCGAACAAAAGCCGCCCAAAACAGACGAAGTCACCATCACCCTGACCTATCCGCACTGGCGCGCTGGTACCTTGCCCGTCTCGCTCCGTGCGCGCTCGTTCTTCCCAACGGCCATCGAATCGCCGCGCATCCGCTTTACGCTGGTGGATGGCAAAACCGGCGAGAAAATGCCCGCCTGGGTGGTGCGCGAGTATGGCTATGTCTATGGCCTGCGCAAATGGTACGAAAAGCAGAAATTGATTCCTGGGGCGTATATCGTGGTGCGGCGCAGCAAAACACCCGGCGAGGTGATTGTGGAAGCCAAAACGCACCGCCCCAACCGCGACTGGGTACGTACTGTGCTGGCCGGGTCAGATGGGGGGCTGGTCTTTGCCCTGCTCAAACACGAAATCGCTTGTGAGTACAACGAACGAATGGCAGTGGTCGTCCCATCGGTGGATGCGGTAGATACCGCCTTCAACCAGAAAAGCCGCCTGCCACTCGAAAAACTGGTACGCGAGATGCTGCAGAAACTTTCGGGTTTAACTCCGCAGGGACATGTCCACGCCGAGGAACTGTACTCGGCGGTGAATATCCTGCGGCGCATGCCACCTGCCCCGCTGCTGGCGACCCTGGCTGGCTCGAAAGACTTTATCCATGTTGGCGACCTGCACTACCGCCTGACAGAAATGGAACTGGAGGAAGAATAACATGAGTCTCGTCAAACCCAGCCTCCAGACCCGTTTCCACATTGACTTTGACTGGTGGAAACAGAACGAAAACGACTGGCGCGTTCATCTGGCGGGCCTGCTTTGCCCGGAACATAAAGAAATGTTCGCCGACATGCAAGAAGACGCGCTGATTGATTTTGTGGACCCGGAAACTGCTGAGGTCCGCCCAATGGATGGGTTGCAGCAAGTTATCCTATCGCATTGCGCCCGCCAGCCAGGCTTTGTCACCGGGCAAACCCAACTGGTGGAGGGCATCTTCCGCACCTTCCTGGCAAACGGCAACAGCCCGCTGACCCCCACTGAACTCTCCAAACAGTTGGGACGCCCGGCAAATACCATCCTGGTGACCATTTCCGGGCCGCGCGTTTACAAAGGTATCCGCCCGGCGCGTGAGTGAGAAATGCACATCCGCCCCTGTAGCTCAACGGACAGAGCAGCAGCCTTCTAAGCTGTTGGTTGTGGGTTCGAATCCCGCCAGGGGCGCAGTTTTTTCTCAGACTTGCTTTTTGCGTGCGTTGTTCAGCCTGCGGCGCTTAAAACCTTTTGCTGGCCCGCGAAAAACCTCGGCTGACGCCGGCATGGTTAAGGGGGAGCGCACATCAATCGTCCTCATAAATCAGCTCTTGATATCCTATGAGTGATATTGTATTAATCATCGCTTGAATGTTCAAAAGGTCAGGAGTAATATGAGCATGTATCAGATTGCGCCCGTTGATTTTTCACAGGTTTTTGAGCGGGTTCGGATGCAGGATTCAGAGACAGTCGCGCCACTCATCCTGTGCATTTCCCCCTGCCGCAGCGGGTCGACGGTTTTGTTGCGGGTTTTTGGCGCCAGTGGCATCCCCTCCTATTATCAACCCTGGAAAAATATCTTGCGCTGGGCCATGCAGGGGCAGGAACAGTTTTGGGATTTCCCCCACAGCGCAACGCCCATTTTCGTCAAAGAAACTATCGGCCCTTACACCCACATCGAAACCGAGTTCAATCCCTTCGAAATAATACAGGCCATTGGGTATCCGGTTGACAAACTGCGGCTCATGCTCGTTGCGCGCGACCCGTTGCAAACCTGGTCTTCGTGGGAATCGCTGTGGGGTAAAAAAACCAGTTTCGAAATTTTCCTGGCCGCCTTCAAACAGGTAGAAACCATTCGTCAGCAAATCAAAGCCGTCGGGCTGCCACTCGTTCACTTTGTTTACGAATCTGTGAGAGACTATGGCGCCGAAATGGCTATCCGAAACATGTTTTTGGAATTGGGACTTCCGTATACCAGCCAGGCCGTAACAGGCTGGTTCACCCTTCCGCCCTTTGGCAAGGACGGCTCGAACATTTTTTACCCCCAAGAGCCGGATGTTTTTTCGGTCGAAAACATTCACGAAAAAGTGGAAACTGCCGATAGGCTGGAATATTTTGCCCGCAGTGAACCTCTGCCAGGGATAACGCCCGAATTGGCAACCTGGCTGCGCGCCAGCGTCGTACAAACCTGGTATGAATCGTGGCGCAGCGAACACTATGCCAGACTGAATTCAAATACAGGCGGGTAAATGAAAAAGTTTGCCAACGCGCATAAGCCCGCCATGCTCTTCCAGTCCATTTCCGACGGTCTGGTGGTTGGGCTTATCGCCCTGGTCAACACAGTCACCTATGGCGTTTTAATCTATAAATCGACCGGCGATACGGTCAGTGGGGTGATGCTGGCGTTGATTAACGGGTTGGTGCTCTCGCTCCTGTTCGGCCTGTTTGGTTCGGTGCCAGGCATGGTGGCATTCCCGCAATCCGCCATGACGCCCGTTTTCGCGGGGCTGGTTTCAAGCATTATGCTGGAGATGGAGGGACAGAGTCAGCCCGCCATCACGGCCACCGTCATGACGGCCGTCTTGCTGGCTTCGCTGGCGGTAGGAGTAGCCTACCTTGTCATTGGGCATCGCAAACTCGGCGAGGTTATCCGCTTTATGCCCTACCCCGTTTCAGGCGGGTTCCTGGCCGGGCTGGGATGGGTGTTGCTGAAGAGCGGCATAGAAATTGGAGCAGGCAAATTTACCCTGGAAGCATTCCTGAACCCCGCTTTGCTGACAGCCTGGCTTCCATCGCTCCTCTTTGGACTGCTTCTGTTCCTGTTACAACAAAAAAGTTCGCTTGCCTGGCTTAACCCAATTGTGATGATTGGGGCAATTGCAGGATTTTACCTGCTCAACCTGCCGAACTCTTCTATACAAGCATTGCAAGAGGCAGGCTGGCTATTGGTGGTTGCCGCGCCACAGAGCGCACAGGCTTTGTTCCGCTACCCACTCCTTGCTTATTCGGGGGAGATTCAATGGAGCGTCATTTTTCAAAATGTTGGGATTTTGCTGACCCTGCTATTTACAGCGCTCATCAGCCTGCTCCTGAACCTGAACGGGATTGAAATGGCAGTTCGAAAAGACATCGACCCCAACCGCGAAATGCGCCTGGCTGGGGCGGCCAATATCATCACGCTTTTGGCAGGAGGCGGAATTGTAGGCTATCCATCAGCCGGTTTAACCATCGTCGCCCACAAACAAGGCCAGCCGAGGCGGTTGTTGAATTTCGTGGTCGCGGCTTTGTTTGGGGCTGCCCTGCTTTTTGGGGTGCAATATCTCTCGTATTTGCCGAATTTCGTCATCGCCGGACTGCTGATTTCACTCGGGTTGAATTTCATGCACGAATGGTTGTTTGAGGGCCTGTTCAAATTTTCCATCTCTGATTTTCTTGTCGTGTTGGCTATCTTTTTCACGGTCGTTTTCTCCGACTTGCTGCGCGGGGTTGGCCTGGGCATGATTTTGATGGTCATTCTGTTTGCCGTGAGTTACAGCAAAACCAACGTCATCCGCAGCGTTCTAACAGGCGCAACTTTCCAAAGCAACGTAGACCGCCCGCTCAAACACGCCCAATTCCTCAAAGAACACGGTCAGCAATTGCTGATTCTGCGCTTGCAAGGATATATTTTCTTTGGCACGGCGCATTCCATCTATGAACGGGTGAAGAGACAAATTCAGGAAGAACATTCGCAAGTGCGCTTTGTGGTGTTAGATTTTACACAAACCTATGGTATCGACTCATCGGCGGCCAAGGTGTTCAACAAACTGCGTTACCTCTCTGAAGCCAACCGATTCGTACTGGTCGTTGTCGCTTTAAGCGAAAAAGTGCTAAAAAAATTTGCCCGGGATGGTTTCGACCTGAGCCACCCTCATTTCCGCAGTTTCGAAACCCTGGATTACGCCGTCGAATGGTGCGAATCTTCCATTCTGGCCCACTCAGATATGACCATCATCACCTCGCGCAGTCTGGTGGAAAACCTGGGCGCATTTTTCAACTCGGAAGAGTTTAAAGTATTATTTGGGTATATGCAGCGGCTCGATGTTGATGAAGGACATTGCCTGATTACCCAGGGCGAAGAAACGCCAGGTCTTTACCTGATTGAACGCGGGCGGGTGACCGTCTACCGCGAATTGAGTGATGGCCGCAGCCTGCGCTTGCGCACCATGGGAGCAGGCACGAGCATCGGCGAAATCGGGCTTTACAGCGGCGGCCCGGCTTCGGCAACTGTATTGACTGACATTCCCAGCGAAATCTATCTCCTCTCCAGAAGCAGTTTGAAAGAAATGGAACTGAACGACCCGGTCTTAGCAAATCAGTTTCACCGGTATATCATCCAACTGCTCGGACAGCGACTGCAAAATACAACTGCCAGCGTTCAGGCGTTGATGGAGTAAATTTCACAGACTTTATCCTCCAAGGTGATATTTATGAACCGTAAACTCATTTTTGCAATATCCGCCCTCTTGATAGCCGTCCTGATTGGGATGTTCGTTTCCATCTATTACTTCAGGCCTTCTAACGCACAACCGCAGACGCTTCCTGTGTACATTGCTGTCATGCTAGAACGAGAGAAGATTCAAGGTTCAGAAGCCCCCTTCCCAGACAGTGTAGATGCCATGCGCGGCGTTGAACTGTGCGCAGAACAAATCAACCAGGCCTGGCGTAAGGACAATGCGCACCCCTGGGAAATTAAGATTGATTTTTATTACGATGAAAACCAGACCGAGGTTGGCCTCGCACAGGCTCAAAAAGTCGTCGAGACCAACCGGGCCCTGGCGGTCTTGGGGCACGCCCAATCACCGGTCTCCAAGCCAGCCGGGCAAATTTACGCCCAAAATGGGATTCCCGCCATTACCGGCTCATCCATCAATGACGATGTCATCCTCGGCAATGATTGGTATTTTCGCGTCTTGCCCAACAGTTCCGCTCAGTCGCGCCAGATGGCGCACTATATTTATAGTGTACTGGGAGAAACCAAAGCAACCGTCATTGAAGGCAAAAACGATGCCTTTGCCCAGATGTTCGCCAGCGGCTTCAGAGAGACTTTCGAGTCTTTGGGGGGCGAAATTGTGGCAACCCACGAATATTCCCGACCTGAAGGCAACCAACGCACCGATGAAATGAACGGAATTATCACCAAAATCTGGAATACGAAAGAGCCAGGAATCATCGTCTTTGCCGCCCGCGCCAACGAAGGCGCCTTATTTATGATTGGACTTCGTGACCGCGGAATGAACAACCTGGTTTTTGGCCCCAGCCCGTTTGCCAACATCCTGTTTCTCTCCACCATCGAAAGCGCGTCTCGCCGCAACGAACCCAACTTCTACTCCAACGGCGTCTATGTCCTGGCGCCAGTGGTCTTCGATACCGCCGGCGATGAAGGGCAGGAATTCCTGGCCGCCTTTCGGGAAAAATATAATATCGACCCAGGCATGAAAGCCGCCACCAATTGCGATGCGCTAAAAGTCGTGGCCAAAGCCATCGACAGCGCCCAAATCTCCGGCGCGCCCGAAGCCATTGCCAACGACCGCCGTAAAATACGCGACGCCCTGGCCGCCATCAATGCACCAGAGAAAGCAGTCAATGGAGTGACCGGGAAAATATACTTTGACCAAAACCGCGAGCCTGTCAAACCCATCGATACCAGCATTTACCAGAATGGACAGCGCATCTCCGCCATTAGCCAGATTGTAGAAATCGATGCAGAAACCGCCGCCAGGCTGGAAACCCAGTTCCAGGAACGCAACCCGGTCCTGAAATATGATAACCGTTGCTTTCGCATCACCGATGTCGTATATGTTGGCATCGACATCAACGAAGTGAGCGAACTTGAAACCCAGACTGGAACCTACCTGCTTGATTTCTACCTGTGGTTTCGGGCGCGCGAGCCGATGAATCCGCAAGATTTTGTCTTCCTTCAACTGGCTGAGCCCATTGACTTTGGCGACCCAGTCGTTGAAACCTTCGAAAATGGAATTGCTTACCAGGCCTATCACATCAAAGCCAAATTTAAAGGGAATTTTGACTATAGAAATTACCCTTTCGACCAGCAAATCCTGGGAATTCAGATGAAACACAAGTTCAAAAATGCCCAGGAACTCTTGCTGGTCCCCGATACAATCGGAATGCGTGACATCACCCCTGAAGGATTCCTGAAACGCTTACAAACCCAAAGAGTCGTCAGGTCTCTCAGTGATTGGCAACTGGTGGAGAAAAGCGAAAAGACCAAAATCGAGCAGGGAAAAATCTTCAACGATTCCACGCTGGGCAACCCAAGCCTGGTGGGTAGCAACGATACTCAGATTGCCTATACCCTCATCAAAGTTGAATTCGAAATTAAACGCAATGGCTGGAGTTACATCTGGAAAAACCTGTTGCCCCTGGGCTTCCTGGTAGGACTGGCCTATATGGCCTTCCTGTCAAAAGCCAGCGAATATGACAAAATGTACGATGTCGTCACCAGCGTCATCCTGACAGCGGCCTTCTTCCAACTCGGACTGACCGAATCACTGCCCAACATCGGCTACCCCACAGCAATGGACTGGATGTTCTACATCCTATACCTCCTGTGCGTTGCGCAAATTATCACCATCCTGCTTATCAGAAAGTACATCAACAATGAAAAAGAGAGCGAAGCCGATAAAATTGTATGGAGCGCACGCTATGCCTACCCCATCCTGGTCATTTTGAGCAGCTATGCCGTTTATCTTATGTTCTGGCAATAAATTTTGGCTGTATAATCGTTGGCAGAATTGACCCTGTGTTGAATTATTGTTAACTCCAAAAGCAGAATCATAGCAAAAACGCGCAAACGCGGTTATAAGAAGAGGTGTGATATGGCAACTGTCATTTTACGGGCGAGAAACAAAGTCGACCCCGCCAAGCGAAGAATGATTCTGGAAACGCTCAGCTGGCAAATGCGAATGCAAGCCCATATCTGGAGTCCGCCCACTGATTTATTTGAAAACGAACAGAACTACATTATCCGCGTCGAAGTGGCCGGGATGCGCCAGCAGGACTTTAGCGTGATATTGGATAACAACATCCTGACCATCAGCGGTTCCCGCCCCGATACTCCAGAGCGGCGTGCCTATCATCAAATGGAAGTCCGCTTTGGTGAGTTCAGCACAGCCGTTGCCATCCCCGGCCCGGTCAATGTGGAAAAATCCACCGCGGAATACGAAGACGGCTTTCTGGTTGTCACCCTGCCCAAAGCCGCTCCCAGCAAAATCAACATCGCGTAAGACGAAATTTGTTCCGTCTCTCAAGGACACTTTATGCCCGCATCCCGCTGGCAGACCCACCCTGCCGAACTGTTCAATTGGATAGACGAAAACGACGCAGAACTATTGGATATGCTCATGCCATCCATCTTTACGCATCTACCGCCCCAAACCGGAAACGGAGAGCCAGCTGCGCCTGAGCCTGCTCCCGTTGATGAGACGCCCGCGCCTCCTGAAATTGTCCCCATTCTGCCCCTGCGCGGGGTAGTGGTCTTCCCTCAAACCGCTGTTCCGCTCACCATTGGACAACCACGCTCTATCAAACTGGTGGATGACGTGGTGGCCGGAGACCGGCTGGTTGGCCTGGTGGCCGCCATCAACCCAGAGTTGGAAACCCCCGGCCCGCAGGATTTATATACCGTCGGAACGATAGCCACCGTCCACCGCCTGTTGCGAGCGCCGGATGGCACCATCCGCCTGCTTGTGCAAGGGTTGGAACGCATTCGGATTGTAGAATTTACCCAAACCGAACCCTACCTGATGGCGCGCATTGAGCGCCACCCCGAAACGGTAGAAACCGGGCTGGAAATTGACGCCCTGGCGCGCAACGCCCGCGACCAGTTTTCGGCCATTGCCGAATTAATCCCCTCCTTCCCGCGCGAACTGGTCGGCTCAATTGCCGTCCTCGAAGACCCGCTCCAGACCGTCTATTCGATTGTCAACTTCCAGCGCATTGACCTGGCCGACGCTCAGCAGCTGCTTGAACTGGACTCGACGGCTGAAAAATTGCGCAAACTCGTCTCCTTCCTGGTACGCGAAACCGAAGTGCTTCAACTGGGGCAGAAAATCCAAAACGAAGCCCGCTCCGAGATTGATAAAGTCCAGCGTGAATACTTCCTGCGCGAGCAATTGAAAGCCATCCAAAAAGAACTGGGCGAAAAAGACGAGCAGGCGGTGGAGGTGGAGGAATTCCGCCAGAAAATTGAAGCCGCCAAAATGCCCGAAGAAGCCGAAAAAATGGCCCGGCGCGAATTGCAGCGCATGGAACGCCTGCCCACCGCCGCCGCCGAATACGGCGTCATCCGCACCTATCTCGACTGGCTGGTTTCACTGCCCTGGTCGGTCAGCACCGAAGACAACCTCGACATCCCCCATGCCCGCAAAGTGCTGGAACGCGACCACTACGGGCTGGAAGACATCAAAGAACGCATCCTCGAATTCCTGGCTATTCGCAAACTGAAGTTGGAACGCAGGGACGAACAGCCCGAATCCGCAGATGCCATCCGCCGCGAGCGCGAAGGCGTCATCTTGTGCTTCGTGGGGCCGCCAGGGGTGGGCAAGACCTCGCTGGGGCAGTCCATCGCCCGCGCCATGGGGCGCAAGTTCATCCGCATTTCGCTGGGCGGCGTGCGCGATGAAGCCGAAATTCGCGGCCATCGCCGCACCTACATTGGCGCCATGCCGGGGCGCATCTTGCAGGCGCTGCGCCGCGCAGAAAGCCGCAACCCGGTTTTTATGCTCGATGAAGTGGACAAACTGGTCAGTGACTTTCACGGCGACCCCTCCTCGGCCTTGCTCGAAGTGCTGGACCCGGAGCAGAACAACGAATTCCGCGATAACTACCTGGAAGTAGCCTTCGACCTTTCGCAGGTCATGTTCATCACCACCGCCAACACGTTAGAAACCATCCCCGGCCCTCTGCGCGACCGGATGGAAATCATCAGCCTGTCGGGTTACACCGAAGGCGAGAAGGTTGCCATTGCGCGCGGCTATCTCATCCCCCGCCAAGTGCGCGAAAACGGCCTGAAACCCGCAGAAGTGAACTTTACCGACGAAGCCCTCTACACCATCATCCGCCAATATACGCGCGAGGCAGGTGTAAGGAATCTGGAACGTACCATTGGCTCAGTCTGCCGTAAAATTGGAACGCGCGTGGCAGAAGGAAAAGCAACCACCTTCGAGGTCAAACCTGAACTGGTTAAGGAGTTTCTCAAACACCCGCCCCTGCAAGGGCCAGAGGAATTGAGTGTGCGCACCTCCGTCCCTGGCGTGGTTCCCGGCCTGGCCTGGACGCCCTACGGCGGCGATGTCCTGTTCATCGAAGCAACCCGCATGCCCGGCGCGAAAGGATTTCAGATTACCGGCTCGGTCGGCAATGTCATGCAAGAATCAGCGCGCGCCGCGCTCTCCTACGTCCGCTCGCACACCGCCGACCTGGGGCTGGAAGCCGGGTTTTACGATAAATCCGATATCCACATGCATATTCCGGCAGGCGCCCAGCCCAAAGACGGGCCTTCGGCGGGCGTGACGATGGCAACCGCCCTGGTCTCGCTCCTTTCGGGGCGGCTGGTTAAACCCGGCGTAGGCATGACCGGCGAAATTACCTTGCGCGGTCAGGTTTTGCCGATTGGCGGCGTGAAAGAAAAAGTGCTCGCCGCGCACCGCAACGGCCTAAAAACCGTCATCCTGCCCAAACGCAACGAACCCGACCTGGAAGACGTGCCGGAGGAAATCAAAAAGTCAATGGAGTTCGTATTTGCCGAAAGCGTGGATGAGGTGATTGCCGCCGCGCTCGAACCCGCCGCCGTTGTTCCTGCGGCTGAGGCTCCTTCTGCCACTGAAACGCGGCACGACAAACCCAAAAAGCGCAGCAAGAAGACCAAACCTGAGGAAAGCAATCATGCCTAAAATTTTATTGGCAGAAGATGACCCAACCATGCTCTCTCTGCTCAAGACCCTGCTCAAAATGGAAGGGTTCGAAGCGGTACAGTTAGGAGATGATGCCAATCTGCTCGATGTCATCTACCGTGAACGTCCCGACGCCGTCTTGCTCGATGTTCATCTGGCGCAGGGCAACGGCGTCGATTTATTACGCGAAATTCGGCTTGACCACCAGCTTGACCAGGTTGTCGTCATCATGCAATCGGGTATGAACCTGGCCGAGGAATGCAAAGCCGCCGGGGCCAATGATTTCCTGGTAAAGCCCTACATGCCCGATGCGCTCATCAACGCCATCAAAACCGGGTTAGCCAGCCGTCAGTCATGACCGATATCGCCATCCGACCCTTCCGTTTCCCTGAAGACTACGAGACCGTTCTCATGCTCTGGCAAAACGCCGGAGAGGGGATAGGAATTGGCGTCTCGGACCAGCCGGAAGAAATTGAAAAGAAAGTCCGTTACGCCCCCGACCTGTTCCTCCTGGCCGAATCTGGCTCCCGTATCGTCGGAACGGTTATCGGCGGATACGACGGGCGGCGCGGCATGGTCTATCACCTGGCAGTCGATGCAGAATTTCGCGGGCAGGGCATTGGCACGCTCCTGATGGACGAAATCGAAGCCCGATTGAAAGCAAAAGGCTGCCGCAAAGCCTACCTGCTGGTGAAACAAGGCAACAGCGCCGCGCAAATGTACGAAAAACGCGGCTGGAGTGAAATGACCGGCGCGCGCTTATTCGGCAAGAATTTGTAGATGCTCCACAAATTTCACAGATGGCGCAGAAAAATCTGCGAAATCCGTAGCCTGAAGGTTCCCCATGCGATTCGGCATTCTCACCATATCAGACCGCTCCTGGCGCGGCGAACGTTCTGACCTTTCTGGCCCGGCTCTGGCTGAAGCCGTGCGCAAGCAAGGCTGGCAAGTGCTGGAGACAGCCATCCTGCCCGACGAAGTTCAGGTCATTGCCCAAAAACTAGTCGACTGGGCCGATTCGGCCCATTTTGACGTTATCCTCACGACCGGAGGAACCGGCTTTACCCCGCGCGATGTGACCCCTGAAGCCACCCGCCAGGTGGTGGAGCGCCTGACCCCCGGTTTCGATGAAGCCATGCGCGCCGCCAGTCTCAAGATTCACTCTCACGCCATGCTCTCAAGAGCGGTGAGCGGCATCCGCAAACGGACCATCATCATCAACCTGCCAGGCAGCCCCAAAGGCGTAGTCGAAAACCTGCTGGTGATTGCCCCAGCCCTGCCCCACGCCGTAGAACTCTTGCGCGAAGCGCCAGATTCAGAGCAAAAACACATGAAATAGCATGGCGAAATCGCCGGTTTGATGCGCCATGATTCCCCACATCGACCAACTCATCCGCTCCAAACGCAAAACCGTCGCCATCATCGTTCAGCGGGATGGGAAGGTAATTGTCCGCGCGCCGCTCAAAGCCTCCCAACGGCAGATTCAGCAGTTTGTCGAATCAAAAATCGGGTGGATTTTAGAGAAAAAAGCCCAGGCACAGGAGCAGCCCCCGCAAACGGCAAGACAGTTTGTCGCCGGAGAAAGATTTCCTTACCTCGGGCAGGAATATGCCCTGAGCGTGCTCCCCGGCCCAGGAACAGGCCTGCGCTTTGGGAGCGGTTTTCTCCTCAATAAAAAATCCCAAAGTGAAGCTGCGCTCCTGTTTGAAAAGTGGTACAAAGCCGCGGCGCGCAAAATTCTGACAGAACGCACCCGTTTTTATGCCCAAAAATTCGGCCTGAAGTATCAAAAAATCCGCATTTCCTCGGCCCGAACGAGGTGGGGTTCGTGCAGTTCGCGCGGCACGCTCAGTTTCACCTGGCGGCTGGTGATGGCCCCCCTGGATGTGGTGGATTATGTGGTGGTTCATGAACTGGCGCACCTGCGTCACCCGAACCACTCGGCGGCTTTTTGGGCCGAAGTGGCCGGAATGATGCCCGACTACCAAACCCACCGCGATTGGTTGAAAAAGAACGGGCGGTTTTTGACGTTGTAGGATGCTTGATATAATCTTGCCATGCCAACCTCCTACCTTTCCCCTAAACTTGAAGTTCGCGCCGCCCCCCAAAAGGGCGGCTTTGCTGTGTATGCCCGCCAGGCGCTGGAAAAAGACGAACTGCTCTGCGTCTGGACTGGCCGCGCGGTGACATTCGCCGAATTGCACACGCTCTCGGCAGCAGAAAAAAGCCATACCCTGCAAGTGGATGAGGGCATTTACCTTGCTCCACTCGGCATCGGGGAAGAACCCGCCGACTTCATCAACCATTCCTGCGACCCCAACGCGGGCATTCGCGGGCAGGTTTCACTGGTCGCCATGCGCCGCATTGCGCCCGGCGAGGAAATCACCTTCGATTATGCGATGGCCGACAGCACTCCGTATGACGAGTTTGATTGCGCCTGCGGCTCTCCGCTCTGCCGCGGCCGGGTAACGGGCGAAGATTGGAAACGCCGCGAGTTATGGGAGCGATATAACGGCTATTTTTCGGCCTATTTGCAGAGACGGATAGAGATGATGCATGATTCGTAACGGATAGTTGACGATTAATTGGCAATTGGCTGGCGGTTTGACGCGGTTTTTTGTTGTAAAATCTCTTGAGAATCACAATCAGCGAACATTGAACCATTCCAAATACTTTCACCACCATTCCCATTGAGCAGCTGATGCCCCTCACCCACCGCCAGCTCTCCATCATCCAGGCCCCCGCCAACGCCAAGATCTTCCTCTCCGGCCCGGCTGGGAGCGGCAAGACGACTGCCGCTGTCGAACGGATGCATGCCTTGCTTGAAGCAGGCATTCCCGGCGAGAGCATTCTCCTGCTCACGCCACAACGAACCCTGCAAGAGCCATATCTCGAACTGCTTTCCAGCCCACTGCGCGGCCCAGGGGGCGAGGTTACGCCCGCCACCCTCGGCGGCCTGGCCCGCCGCATAATAGAACTCTTCTGGCCGCTGGCCGCCGAACCCGCCGGCTTCACCCATCCCGAACGCGCGCCCCGCTTCCTGACGCTCGAAACCGCCCAATATCACATGGCGCGTCTCGTTCGCCCGCTGCTGGAACAAGGCTATTTCGAGTCAGTGACCATAGACCGCAACCGGCTATACTCCCAAATCCTCGATAACCTGAACAAAGCGGCTGTCATTGGATTCCCACATACCGAAATCGGCGCGCGGCTCGATTCGGCCTGGGCAGGCGAAGCCACCCAACGCCGCGTCTATGCCGATGCGCAGGACTGCGCCAACCGTTTCCGCGCCTATTGCCTTGACCACAACCTGCTCGATTTTTCGCTGCAAGTCGAAGTCTTTACCAACATCCTGTGGCCGCAAGAAACCGTCCGCGCTTACCTGACCCGTTCCTACCGCCACCTGATTTACGACAACATCGAAGAAGATGCCCCTCGCGCCCACGACCTGTTGCGCGAGTGGCTGCCAGAGTTTGAATCGGCGCTCCTGGTTTACGACGAAGGCGGCGGCTACCGCAAATTCCTGGGCGCCAATACCGATACCGCCCGCGCCCTGGCCGAACTGTGCGATGAACAGGTCACGTGGCAAGAGTCGCTGGTGGTCAGCGAACCGATTGCCCACCTGAACCGCGCCCTGACCGCCGCCATCCTGCCAGAATCGGATTCTTTCCTCGCTCCGCTTTTAGAGGATGACACAGACTTTTCCCCCGCCAAGGCATTTTCTGTTATCCAATCCCGCTTCTACCCCGAACTGCTCGACCAAATCGCCACTGAAACCGCCCGCCTGCTCAATGAGGGGCTGCCGCCCTCGGAAATCGTCATCCTGGCCCCCTACCTTTCGGACGCGCTGCGCTTCGCACTGATGCAGCGGCTGGAAGCATTGGGAATCCCAACCCGCTCTCACCGCCCGTCACGTTCCCTGCGCGATGAACCCGCCAGTCACGCCCTGCTGACCCTCGCCATGCTGGCGCATCCCGAATGGGAACTGCGCCCGCCACGCTTTGATGTGGCCTATGCTCTGATGCAATCCATCGAAAGCCTTGACCTGGTGCGCGCCCAATTGCTGGCCGAAATCACCTACCGCCCGCGCGATTTCACGCTCACGCCCTTTGAGGGCCTCAACCCCGAGGCCCAGGAGCGCATCACCTACCTGCTCGGCGAACGCTTCAGCCACCTGCGCGATTGGATTTTGTTCTACCGCGAAAGGGAGCGCTTGCCTTTCGACCACTTCCTGCGCAAATTGTTCGGCGAAGTCCTCTCCCAACCAGGCTTTGGATTCCATAGCAACTTCGACTCGGTGCGCGTGGCAGCCAGCCTGGTCGAATCGGTCAAAAAATTTCGCCTGGCAATTGACCTGGAGATGGCGGAACTGGGGCGCGAATACATCGCCATGCTCCACGAAGGCGTCCTGGCCGCGCAATATCTGGAGGGATGGAGCAGCCAAACCGCAGACGCTGTGCTGGTTGCCCCGGCTTACACCTTCCTGATGATGAACCGCCCTGCCAGCGTGCAAATCTGGCTCGATGCCGGGTCTTCCGGCTGGTACGAACGCCTGTCGCAGCCGCTTACCCATCCCTACGTTCTCTCGCGCGAATGGGCCCCAGGCCGGGTCTGGACAGACGCCGACGAAGTAGAAGCCAGCCGCCAGGGCATGGCGCGCCTGGTCAGCGGCCTCCTTCATCGCTGCCGTGAGCATCTCTACATCGGAACATCGGAATTGGGCGAAAGCGGTTTCGAACAGCGCGGAGAACTCTTGCGCGCCTTCCAAAAAGTGCTGCAAGAGAGCGCCCAGGCATGACATTTGCAACTTGAACCGATGACCTCCCCTCTGTACAATAAAGACAACATCGCAGATTAACAACTCGTCCAGTCCCAGCATGGGTTCGGCGGTCGTCGGGCTGGCCCGGCGGCGTGAGCGAGACTCTCGAAAAGTGCCGCTGACCCTCTTATTTTGCCCCTCGTATCCTCCATTTTCGCTGAACAGCGCCCAAATGGAGCGCAAAGGGGTAAGGAGCCGACCCTATGACCCTCTGGAAAGAATATCTTCACCCCCAAACAGTCCAAGAAGCAGTCGAGGCCCTGGCCAGTGTCCCCGCCCCCGCAATTCCTATTGCGGGCGGCACCGATTTAATGCTCGACCTGCAACAGGGCAATCATGCCCCCGTTCACACGCTGGTTGACCTGACCGGCATCTCCGAAATGCGCGCGCTCGAAATTCGCGGCGAAAAGTTGTTTATCGGAGCGAGCGTGCCGCACAATCGGATTGTCGAATCGCCGCTTGCGCGTGAACATGCCACCTCGCTGGTTGAATCCTGCGGATTAATCGGCGGGCCGCAGGTGCGCAACTCTGCCACCCTGGGGGGGAATGTGGCCCACGCCCTGCCTGCCGCGGATGGAACGATTGGACTGTTAGCCCTGGACGCGGAAGCCGAAGTCGCTTCGCCATCCAGCCGCCGCCTGCTCCCGTTACATCAACTGTTCGCCGGCCCTGGCAAATCCACCCTCGCCCGCCATGAAATCATCGTCGGCTTCTACCTGCCCCTTCGCAAACCAGGCCAGGCCTCGGCTTTCTGCCGGGTAATGCGCGCCCAGGGAATTGCCCTGCCCATTCTGAACCTGGCCGCCTGGCTCCAACGGGAGGGCGAAATCATCCGCGCTGCGCGGGTTGCCGTTGGCCCGGCTGGGCCAACCCCCTTCCGCGCCCTGCAAACCAACGCCTGCCTGACCGGCAAAGTCTTTAACGAAGAGACCATTGCCGAGGCGCAGCAGGTTCTGCTCTCCGAAGCCCAATTTCGCACCAGCCCGGCCCGCGCCACTGCCGAATATCGCCGCGAGCTGGTGGTCGTTCTGCTTAAAAACGCCCTGACAACCGCCTGGGAAAGAGCGGGACAGTCATCCGTCGTCAGTCATCAGTAATCAGATTCATCGAATACCGATTATCGAATATCGAATACCGAGAATCCCATGAAAAAAACACACCTGACCTTAACCGTAAACGGCCAGAGCCACACCCTGCCCTCTCTTCCCGGCGAAACGCTGGCCGATTTATTGCGCAAACGTCTGCATCTGACCGGCACCAAAATTGGCTGCAACGAAGCCGAATGCGGCGCCTGCACCGTCATCATGGACGGCGAACCGGTCTTGTCCTGCTCCACTCCCGCCGAGCGCGCCGACGGCAAGACGATTTTGACGATTGAGGGACTGGCCTCATCGAACCGCAAAGACCGCGAAGAACGCCAAGAAAACCTTAATGCGCTTAGCGACCCTGGCGCGCTTGGCGGTTCCAATTTGCACCCTTTGCAAGAAGCATTCATCACCCACGGCGCCGTCCAGTGTGGATTTTGCATCCCCGGTCAGATTATGACCTCCTACGCCTTGTTGAAGAAAAACCCCAACCCCACCTCCGCCGACATCCGCCACGCGCTCAAAGACACCCTCTGCCGCTGCGGCGGATACCCGACGATTGAAAACGCAATTTTAGCCGCCGCAGAATCCCTGCGCACCGGAGAGCCAGTCAAAGGCCCGCAGATTGCCGAATCAACGCTCGAAGGTCAAACCGTTGGAAGGTTGCAAACCCGCCCGGATGGGGTCGAAAAGGTGACGGGCAAAGCCATTTACACGGACGACCTGATTTTTGAGAACATGCTCTTCGCAGCCGTCAGGCGCGCGGGCGTGCCGCACGCCATCGCGCGCAAAATTGACGTGGAAAAGGCCCGCAAAGCGCCCGGCGTTGTTGCGGTGTTGACGGCGAAAGACATCCCCGGCGAGAATATTCATGGGCTGGTCACGCTCGATTGGCCGGTGATGATTGGAATCAATGAACGCGTCCGCTATGTTGGCGACGCAATTGCGATTGTGGCCGCCGAAAGTCAGGAAGCGGCCAAAGCGGCGGTCGAGCTTATCGAAGTTGAATTCGACCTTCAGCCAGTCATCAGCAATGCTGTCCAGGCGCGGCAGGAAGGCCAGCCGCAAATCCACGCGAAAGGCAACCTGCTCAAACACATCAAAGTCCGCAAAGGCGACCCGGAAATTGGCTTCGCCGAATCGGATATTGTGCTGGAACACACCTTCCACACCCCGCCGCACGACCACCTGTTCATTGAGCCGGAATGCAGCATCGCCGTTCCCGAAGGCGACCGAATGCTGATTTACGTTGGCTCGCAAATCCCCTACCAGGATAGAACGCAGGTCGCCCGCGCCCTGGGCTGGGACGAGAGCCGGGTACGCATCGTCGGTCAGTGGATGGGTGGCGGATTCGGCGGCAAGGAAGACATCGCCGGGCAAATTCACGCCGCGCTGCTGGCAAACGCCACCGGGCGGCCCGTCAAACTGCTCTTCGACCGTCACGAAAGCCTGCTTGTGCATCCCAAACGCCATGCCACCCAAATTAAGGTCAAAATTGGCGCAAAAAAGGACGGCACGCTGATGGCCGTAAAAACCGAACTGTATGGCGATACCGGCGCCTATGCCTCGCTGGGTGAAAAAGTCCTCACCCGCGCTACCACGCATTCGGCTGGCCCCTACATCATCCCACACGTCCACGCTGATTGCTACGCCATGTACACCAACAACCCCCCAGCGGGCGCATTCCGCGGCTTTGGCGTGCTGCAATCGGCCTTTGCCATTGAAAGCGCAATGGACATGCTGGCCGAACAACTTGGCCTCGACCATATCGAACTGCGCCGCAAGAACGCTTTGCGGGTGGGCAGCCCAACCAGCACCGGCCAGATTTTGCGCGACAGCGCAGGGCTGATTGAATGTATTGACAGAGTGTCAAGTACCATGTGCCAGGTGTCAGGCCTGCCGCGCGGGGAACTGTTCAAAGCGCGCCGCGTGCCTGAAGCCCCCCACCTTGTCCGCGCGTGGGGCTTTGCTTCCGCTTTCAAGAACACTGGCCTGGGCGGCGGCGCGGATGATTGCGCCGGGGCCGAGGTTGAACTCTATGAAGACGGTCTGTTCGAGGTGCGCTCCTCCTCCGCTGAACTAGGCCAGGGGCTGGTGACGGTGATGCGGATGGTTGTTGCCGAGGAATTGTCCATCCCGGCAGAACAGGTCAAAGTCCTGGTGATGGATACCGACCGGACCCCCAACGGCGGCCCGACCACCGCCTCACGCCAGACCTACGTCACCGGTAACGCCTCGCGCCTGGCCGCCAAGACCCTGCGCCAGGCGATTACGGCCACGCTGGCCGAAAAATATGACCTGCCGCCCGAACAAATTCGCTTCGAGAGCGGCCGGGTGCGCCTTAACGGTCACAGCCTGACGATGAAAGAAGTCTATAGCGAGATGAAAGCCGCCGGGAAAGACCCGCGCGTCTTGTACGATTACCACGCCCCGGCCACCACCCCGCTTGGCACGCCCGGCGATATGCACGTTGCTTTTTCCTTCGCCGCGCAAGCCGCCGAAGTGGAAGTCAACACCCTGACCGGCGAAGTCAAAGTCCTGCGCGTCATCGCCGCCAATGATGTCGGACACGCCATCAACCCGCTCGGCCTGCGCGGACAAATCGAAGGCGGCGTGGTCATGGGCATTGGACATGCCCTGCTCGAAAACTTCATCACCCAAGACGGCATGGTCGTCACCGACCGCATGTCGCGCTACCGCATCCCGTCCATCGTTCACGCGCCCGAAATCATCCCGATTGTGGTCGAAGACCCAACCGCCGATGGGCCATACGGCGCAAAAGGCGTCGGCGAAATTGTTCTCATCCCCACCCCGCCCGCCATCACCAACGCCATCTACAACGCTGTCGGGGTGCGCTTTGACACTTTGCCAGTCGACCAGGAAAAATTGCTCTGGGCCATGCGCAATGCAAAGGAATATCTCGCGTAAAAAGAAATTCATGCCAGGCATTTTTTCATAGGAGACATTTTTTGTCTTGACAAATTGTTCCGACGGCATATAATCACGCCAACTTAACAACCAAAAACAAGGACGTGGACGAGTACGCTTCAAAGCGATTTTCAGAGAGCCGGTGCTGGGTGTGAATCCGGTAAAAGCGCAGAAGCCGAATGGCCCACCGAGTTGAGCGGACGAAAGGCAACGAGTAGTCCAATCCGGGAACTCCCGTTATAGAGCGAGGGTATAAGCCAAACCTGGCCGTACCCGAAAAAGTGACGCTGGCTGATTATCCCTGTTGCATCACAACAGGGATTTTTCTTAAAGCAAGCGTAAATTGGGTGGTACCACGGGAGTCCCCTCTCGTCCCAACGGACGAAGGGGACGACTTTGTTAACCAAAGGATACGGTATATGGTCACAGAACTTATCCAAACCACCACCCGAATTGCCCCCATTGTTCGTCGCCTGCCCGCCGACCTCGATACACCGGCCAGCATCTATTTCAAAGTGCGCGGCAGCGGCCCATCCTTCCTGCTCGAATCGGTCGAAGGCGGCGAACGCATCGCCCGCTACTCCTTTATCGGCATCGAACCTCGCTATGAATACCGGCTCACAGGCCAGAGCGTAGAACGCCGCTCCAAAGATTCCATCGAACACCTCCAAATCCCCCCTGGGCAAGACCCGCTCCATTACCTGCAATCTCAGTTATCCGGCTTTACCCCCGAACTGCCCGAAGGAATGCCGCGCTTCATCGGCGGGCTGGTCGGCTACCTCGGCTATGAAACCATCCGCTACTTTGAGCCCAAACTACAAAAACGACTGCGGAGCGGCAATCTGCCCGAATCAGTCTTTCTTCTCGCCGATACCATCATCGCCTTCGACCACGCCCGCCACACCCTGGAGTTAATCACCTACGCCTTTGATGGGGATGTAGACGCCGCCAACCGCAAACTGGATGCCATTGAAGCGCGTTTGTTCACCCCCACGCCGCTGCCGCGCGAAACAAACGCCCCGAATCCTGCCGCCATTACAGTGACATCCAACTTAACCCAGGCCGAATATGAGCAAGCCGTGCGCACTGGCAAGGAACACATCGCCGCCGGCGATATTTTCCAGGTTGTGCTATCGCAGCGTCTCTCGCGCCCGGCACACGGCGACCCTTTCAACATCTACCGCGCTTTGCGGCGGCTAAACCCCTCTCCTTATATGTACTTCTTCGACTTCGGCAACCTGGATGGAGAACCGTTCTACATCGTCGGCGCTTCGCCCGAAATTTTTGTGCGGCTGGAAGGCCGCCAGGCCAGTCTGCGCCCCATCGCCGGAACGCGCCCACGCGGAGCAGACCTGGCCTCAGACGAAGCCCTGGCCGCCGAACTGTTGGCCGACCCCAAAGAACGCGCCGAACACCTGATGCTGGTTGACCTGGGACGCAACGACCTGGGCCGAGTCTGCGAATTTGGCACGGTGAAAGTGCCAGAGTTTTTCACCATCGAACGCTACTCGCACGTCATGCACATCGTCTCGCATGTCGAGGGGGTTCTGCGCCCCGAACTGAACGCCTTCGACCTGGTGCGCGCCACCTTCCCGGCGGGTACGGTCTCCGGCGCGCCCAAAGTCCGCGCAATGGAAATCATCGCCGACCTCGAACCCGATGCGCGCGGGCCTTACGCTGGCGCAATCGGCTACTTCTCCTTCGACGGCAACATGGATACCTGCATCGCCATCCGCACCCTGGTTGGTCACGGCAAAACCGTCAGCGTTCAGGCGGGCGCGGGCATTGTCGCCGACTCTAACCCCGCCAGTGAATACCAGGAAACCCTCAACAAAGCCCGCGCCGTCTTAAAAGCCGTCGAAATGGCGGAGAAGAGATAATGCAGAAGTCAGAATGAAGCATGCAGAATAAAAAACGCTCTTCATTCATCATTCTGCCTTCTCCATTCTGCATCTCCAAAGAAAGGTGTTCTTATGCTCATCCTGATAGATAACTACGACTCCTTTACCTACAACCTCGTCCAATATTTGGGCGAACTCGGCGCCGATATTCGCGTCTTCCGCAATGACCAGATAACGCTCGACGAGTTAATTGCCCTCAACCCCTCACACCTGGTCATCTCCCCTGGCCCGGGCGAACCCATCGCCGATGGCGGCATCTCTGCCGAGGCCATGCGCTACTTCACCGGCAAAATCCCCGTCCTGGGCGTTTGTCTTGGGCATCAGTGCCTGGGCGCCGTCTATGGCGGCAAAGTCTCGCGCGCCCCGCGCCTCATGCACGGCAAAACATCGCCGGTCCACCATTACGGGCAAGGACTGTTTGCCGGAATCCCCAGCCCCTTTGAAGCCACCCGCTACCACTCGCTGATTGTCGAATCGCCCGTCCCCGCCGAGTTGGAAGTGACCGCCGTCACCGCCGAAGGCGAAATTATGGGACTGAAACACAAATCTGCCGACACTTACGGCGTGCAATTCCACCCCGAATCGATTCTTACCCAGCACGGCAAGCAAATCTTGCAAAACTTTCTCAACCTGTAACAACTGCAGAATTCAGGAAGAATATTCTGCACTCTGCATTCTTCATTCTGAATTCCACGGAGGCCCTTATGCTAAAACCTTTTATCGCCAAAGCCATCAACCTGACCAACCTGAGCGCCGAAGAAGCCGAGCAAGCCATGACCATCATCATGACCGGCCAGGCCACCCCGGCCCAAATTGGCGCATACCTCGTCGCCCTGCGCATGAAAGGCGAAACGGTTGAAGAAATCACCGGTTCTGTCCGCGCCATGCGTTCGGCTTCGCTCAAAGTGCCGGTTCGCGACCGCTCCACGCCGGTTTATGATGTGGTCGGCACCGGCGGAGACGGCGCACGCACCTTCAACATCTCCACCGCCGCCGCCTTTGTCGTCGCCGGAACCGGACGCCGCGTCGCCAAGCACGGCAACCGCGCCGCATCGTCCCAGTGCGGCAGCGCCGATGTCCTCGCCGCGCTCGGCCTGAACCTCGACCTGACCCCAGAGCAGGTCGGGCAGGCCATTGACGAAATCGGCATCGGCTTCATGTTCGCGCCCAAATTCCACCCAGCCATGCGCCACGCCGTCGGCCCGCGCAAAGAAATCGGGCAACGCACCATCTTCAACATCCTCGGCCCGCTCACCAACCCCGCCGGGGCCGACATTCAACTGACTGGCGTTTACGCGCCCTCCCTGACTGAACCACTCGCCCAGGTACTCAATCAACTCGGCTCACGCGCCGCGCTCATCATTCATGGCGCGGGCGGCACCGACGAACTCAGCCTGCTCGGCCCCAACCGCGTCAGCCACCTGCGCGAAGGCGCCATCCACACTTACGACCTCGACCCCGCCCACTACGGCCTGCCCCGCGCCACCGTCGCCGACCTGCGCGGCGGCACGCCCGACGAATCCGCCGCCATGATGCGTGACCTGTTCGCTGGCAAACTGACTGGCGCCCGCCGCGACGCCGTCCTGCTCAACGCCGCTGGAACCCTGGCCGCCGAAACCGCCGATTTCAAAACCGCCCTGGCCGAAGCCGAAGTCTCCCTCAGCAGTGGCGCGGCCCTCAAAAAACTCAACGCCCTCGTCGAATTCAGCCAATCCTTTGCCGCCGCGTAAACGCAAGATGCTATCTTGCGCCACACCCGCCATGAAAAATCTCCTCGAAACCATCCTCGCCCAAAAACGCCTGGAAATCGCGGCGCTCGACGCCCCGGCCCTGCGCCGCGCCGCAGAGTCTGCTCCCGCGCCCAGAGATTTCCTGGCCGCAGTAGCGCGTCGCCAGAGCGGACTCCCCCCGGCCCTGATTGCCGAACTGAAACGCGCCAGCCCCTCAAAGGGAGTCCTCGCCCCGCGCCTCGACCTGCTCGAAGTGGCCGACATCTACGCCCAAAACGGCGCCTCCGCCATCTCCGTCCTCACCGACGAAAAATTCTTTCAGGGCAGCCTGCAAACATTGCGCCAATTACGAATTACCAATCATCAGCTACCGCTCTTAAGAAAAGACTTCACCATCCACGAAGCCCAAATTTACGAAGCCCGCGCCAACGGCGCCGATGCCATCCTGCTCATCGCCGCCGCCCTGCCCGACGACGCCCACTTCGCCGACCTGCATGCCTGCGCCCTCAGCCTCGGCCTGACCGCCCTGGTCGAAATCCACGACAAAGCCGAGGCCGAACGCGCCCTGCGGATTCCTGGCATCCGATTAATCGGCATCAACAACCGCAACCTCGCCACCTTTGAAGTCTCCCTCGCCACCACCGAGCGCCTCCGCCCGCTCATCCCTGCCGAAATTGCCGTCGTCGCCGAAAGCGGCATCTTCAGCGCCGCCGACGTTGCCCGCCTGCAAAAAGCAAATATCAACGCCATTCTCGTCGGCGAAGCCCTCGTCACCGCGCCCGACATCCCCGCCAAGGCGCGGGAACTCTCTGGTTTGTAGCGCGGCATGTTATCCCGCGCAGGCGGATGAACAATCCGTCCCACGAAAAAACTTATGACCAAAATCAAAATCTGCGGCATCAAAACCCTCCCCAACGCCCTCGCCGCCATTGAAGCAGGCGCGGACCTGCTTGGCTTTAACTTCTACCCCAAAAGCCCGCGTTATATCGCGCCGGAATCCTGCGCCGAAATCACCGCCATCCTGCGCGAGAAACACCCGGCCATCACGCTGGTCGGCGTTTTCGTCAACAGTCGCGCCCACGAAGTTCGCGCCGCCCTGCAAACAGCTCGCCTGCACCTTGCCCAACTGCACGGCGACGAACCCCCCGAAATGCTGGCTGAACTCCAACCGCATGCCTTCAAAGCACTTCGGCTAAAATCGGATGTGGGAACGGATTGGAAAACGGACAATCGGATTTCAGGCTTCATCCGCTATTTCGTTTCTCAATCCGCTCCACCACCCACGCCCGCCCTGTTGGTGGACGCCGCGGCTCCCGGCCTCTACGGCGGCTCTGGTCAGATTGCAAACTGGTCGGCGGCTTCCGAACTCTCAAAACAGTTTCCGCTTTTGCTGGCAGGCGGCCTGACCCTCGAAAACGTCGCTGAAGCCATTCGCAAAGTCCAACCCTGGGGCGTTGATGTCGCATCGGGCGTCGAATCCGCCCCCGGAATCAAAGACCGGGAGAAAATGCAAGCCTTCGTCAAAGCGGTGCGCGGTACTCGATAACTCAATACTCGAATCTCGAATATCAAACACCAACCTCCAATCCAAAATCTAAAATCCCCATGCCCACCCTCCTCCCTCCCAAATTTGGTCCCTACGGCGGACAGTACGTCCCCGAAACCCTCATGCCTGCGCTGGCAGAACTCGAAGCCGAGTTCGTCGCCGCCCAAAGCGACCCAGAGTTCCAGCGCAAATTCAACAAACTGCTTGCCGATTTTGTTGGGCGCCCCACCCCACTAACCTATGCCCGGCGGCTCTCGGAGCAACTCGGCGGCGCGCAAATTTATCTCAAGCGCGAAGACCTGGCCCACACTGGGGCGCACAAAATCAACAACGCTCTCGGCCAGGCCCTGCTCGTCAAACGAATGGGCAAAAAGCGCATCGTCGCCGAAACCGGCGCGGGCCAGCACGGAGTCGCCTCGGCCACCGCAGCCGCCCTGCTGGGCCTGGAATGCGTCGTCTATATGGGCGCAGTCGACATCGCCCGCCAGGAACCCAACGTCTTCCGCATGAAACTGCTCGGCGCCGAAGTCCGCCCCGTTGCCAGCGGCACCCAAACCCTCAAAGATGCCATCAACGAAGCCATCCGCGATTGGGTCACCAACGTCCACACCACCCATTACCTGCTCGGTTCGGCGCTTGGGCCGCACCCCTACCCCACCATCGTGCGCGAGTTTCAGTCTGTCATTGGTCGCGAAGCCCGCGAACAGATTCTCCAAGAAGTGGGGCGCCTGCCCGATACAGTAATTGCCTGCGTCGGCGGCGGTTCGAATGCAATTGGCGTTTTCAGCGGCTTTGTGGACGATATGGATGTTGAACTGGTCGGCGTGGAGGCGGCTGGGGGCGGGATTTCGTCTGGCAAACATGCCGCCCGCTTTGGCGACCCCTCCCGCGGACGCCTGGGCGTGATTCATGGAACCCGAACCTTTGTCCTGCAAACCGAAGACGGTCAAATCGCCGAGACCCACTCTATTTCAGCCGGTCTCGACTACGCCGCCATCGGCCCCGAACATGCCCACCTGCGCGACCAGGAACGCGCCTGCTACACCTCCGCCACCGACGAAGAAGCCCTGAACGGATTCCAGACCCTGTGCCGTACTGAAGGCATCATCCCGGCTCTCGAATCCTCCCACGCCCTGGCCGAAGTCATCAAACGCGCTCCCAAAATGCGCAAAGACCAAATCATTCTCGTCAATCTCTCCGGTCGCGGTGATAAAGACTTGAACACCGTCATGGGGATAATTCGATAATTCAATATCCGTTATTCGTTATTCGAATATCAAAATCGAGTATCCAATATCGAATTATTGAGTATCGCCTCACCAATCACCAATTACCATGAACCGCCTCCAAACCGCCTTCCAAACCACCCCCATCTTCATGCCCTACTACCCCGTTGGCTACCCCAATCTTGCCACCTCCGTAGACGTTCTTGAAGCCCTCGCCAAAAACGGCGCAGACTTGATTGAAGTGGGTCTGTCTTTCTCTGACCCGCTTGCCGATGGCCCGGTTATTCAAAAAGCAACTCAGACCGCACTGGAGCAAGGCGTCACCACCCGAGACGTCCTTGCTGCAATCACCGAACTGCGCCGCCGCCGCGTCGAGATTCCCCTCATCCTGATGGGCTACTACAATCCAATCTTTGCCTATGGATTAGAGCGGTTTGTCCACGATGCTGCAACCGCCGGAGCAGACGGATTCATCATCCCCGACCTGCCGCCCGAAGAATCGGAGGAGTTCATAGAGGCGATTGGCAAAACGCCCCTACCAACCCCATTACCTTTAATCACCATGCTCGCTCCCACCACCTCCGGTGAGCGCATGGAACAAATAGCCCGCCATGCCCAGGGATTTATCTACCTGGTCAGCGTCACTGGCATCACGGGTGAACGCAAAGAGATGACGACCGGCTTGCCAGAACTCATCCAGCGGGTACGCCAATATACCAACCTTCCTGTCTGCGTCGGGTTTGGAATAAGCACCCCCAGCCAGGCCGCCGCGGTAGGGCAACTTGCCGATGGCGTCATTGTTGGCTCAGCCTGCGTGCGTGAAATTGGCGAAAGCAAAAACCCGGTCGAAACCGCTACGCAATTTGCGCGCAAATACAAAATGCAAAGGAAGAGCCCATGGTGATTCGACATCTGAAACCTGCCGATTGGCAGGAATGGCTGCGCATGCGCCAAACATTATGGGATGATACCCCGGTCCAGAAACACGAAACCGAAATGCAAGATATTCTGAACAATGTCGATGCGCCAGTCTTTGTGGCCGAGCGACCCGATGGACGGCTGGGCGGTTTTGTGGAAGGCGGCCTGCGAAAGTATGCCGAAGGGTGCGACACCAGCCCGGTGGGTTACATCGAAAGCTGGTATGTGGATGCCGACCTGCGCCGCCAGGGAGTAGGAGGCGCTCTGATTCGCGCAATGGAAGCCTGGGCGCGTGAGCGCGGCCTGCGCGAGGTGGCTTCAGATACCTGGATGGAGAACGAAACCAGCATTGCTGCGCACAAACGGCTGGGGTACGAGGAAGTGGAACGGATGGTATGTTTTGTCAAAAAACTCACATAACAGCCTCACCACCTGCCAAAAACGTACATTTGTTCTGTTTTGCGATATACTCATGCCGGGAGTGACTGCTCCCGGTCTGTTTTCTCGATAGGATGTCTATGCTCCCAATTGGTGAATTGGCTGCCCTTTTTACCTCGTTCTGCTGGACAATGTCAGCCGTGGGGTTTAGTAACGCCACCCTGCGGCTTGGTTCGCAAGTGACCAACCGCCTGCGCGTAGCGCTGGCGTTAGCGGCGCTGATGGTCATCAACCTCCTGCTATACCAAAAACCACTTCCTTTGGATGCAGGCCTTGACCGCTGGGGCTGGCTCACCGTCTCTGGCCTGGTGGGGCTGGCCCTGGGCGATGCCTTCCTGTTCGCCTGTTACCGCTTTCTCGGGCCGCGGCTTGGCTTGCTGCTCTTGAGCCTGGCCCCGGTCTTTGGGGCAGTCATCGCCTGGCTGGCCTTCGGCGAGACGCTCACCCTGCTCCAGATGACAGGAGTCGCCTTAACCCTGGGTGGAATTGGCTGGGTGGTCTTTGCCCGGCGCGAAGCGACCGGCCAGGGCGAGCGCGATTGGCGGCGGGGCGTCTTGTTCGGCGTGCTGGCCGCGTTGGGCCAGGCCGCCGGGCTGGTACTTTCCAAGCAAGGCATGGGCGGCGGCTTTTCGCCCTTCGCCGGGACGTTGATTCGGATGCTGGCGGCAGTCGTCAGCCTGTGGGGGCTGGCCGCGTTGCAGGGACAGGCGGGCAACACCATCCGCGCCATACGGCAGAATCCGCAGGGACTGCAATGGGCCATCTTCGGGGCGTTTTGGGGGCCGGTCTTTGGCATTTCGGCCTCGCTGCTCGCGGTTCAGCATACTTCGGTGGGCGTTGCCAGCACCATCATGGCCCTGCCGCCAGTTTTCATGTTGCCTATCAGCCACTTTTTCTATCACGACCGCGCCACCTGGCAATCGGTGGCCATCGGCGGCGTGGCCCTGCTCTTTTTGAAATAGGAGTCAGAAATCTCCCGGTTTTCCCTCAACCATGGGGAGACGTTTGACGCTGCAAATTACTGATAACGGGACACTGATGACTGCTTACCCCCTCCCCGCCCTGCGCGCGCTCGCGCTGCACTCCCAAAAGCTGGACACCCCCAACGGGAGCGAACCCGCCTCCAGCCGCGAGTCTATCTACGAAACGGTGGAACAGATTGGGGCGGTGCAAATTGACACGCTCCAGATGGTACACCGCGCCCATCTCCTGGCCATCTGGTCACGGCACGGAACATATCCCATCTCCCTCTTTGAAGAACTGGCTTTCCACCCTCAGCAGCGCCGCCTGTTCGAAGGCTGGTATCACGCCGCCTGCTACATCCCCCTCAATGAGTATCGCTATCAGATGCCGCGCCAGCGCCACCTGCGCGAGAATGGACATCACTGGTACGCCGAGTGGATCGAAAAACCGGGTCATCGAGAACTGGTGGAAGCCGTTCGAGAACGCATCCGCGCCGAGGGCGGACTGCGCGCAAGCGATTTCGAACATGATGGCGCCCCGCGCGGCAGCTGGTGGGACTGGAAACCCGCCAAAGTGGCGCTCGAGCATCTTTACGCCTTTGGCGAACTGATGATTGCCAATCGCATCAACTTCCAGCGCGTGTATGACCTCACCGAACGGGTCTTACCCCCTTGGGTAGATAACACCGAGCCAACCCCTGCCGAACGTGACCGATTCTGGGTAGAACGCGGCGCAAAAGCCATAGGAGTCGGTTTGCCGCGCAACCCCGGCGACTACACCTGGATGAAAATCACAACCAGCCGCCCAATTGTCAAAGAACTCGTGCGGCAGAGAATTCTGGTGGAAATCCAGGGGGAGACGGTGAACGGCCCGCAAACCCTGATAGTCCACCGCGACAACCTGCCCCTGCTGGAACAGGCCGCCAGCGGCGAACTGCGCCCCGAACGGACAACCTTCCTCAACCCCTGGGATAACTTCTGGTGGGCGCAAGACCGCGATGAAACCCTGTGGGGCTTCAAGCACCTGATTGAACTGTATGTACCTGCTCCAAAACGTATCTACGGCTATTACCTGATGCCGATTTTACACAGAGAGCGCCTGGTGGGGCGGCTCGACCCGAAACTGGAGCGCAAAACCGGCGCGCTGCGGCTCAAGTTGCTCTCCCTCGAACCGGGCATTGCGCCCGATGAGCAGTTGGTCTCCGATGTAGCCGCCGCCATGCGCGATTTCATGAAGTTCCACAATGCAAAGGATTTGGTCATCGAAGCAAGCAGCCCGCCAGAGTTTGGGGAGAATCTGTTGCGGGAAATATAAGCAAAATCCCCATCAGATATCTGGTGATTGGCGGATACGCGGTCATTCAATACGCCGAACCGCGCTACACCAAAGACCCGGATGTCTGACCACAGGACTTAATCGATGCCGACCTTTTGGCTGGCGGGGGGGAAACGAAAACGCAAAGTAAAAGAGCAGCGCGCGGCTGCTCTTTTACTTTCATCATGAAAGCGGAATGAATTCCGCATTACATTTTTTACATTTTCTGATTGGCGCGAAAAATTTCGCGTTACGCCTTTTCCACCGTAAACGGTTGTTTGCGAATGCTGTAGCCGCCCGCTTTGGCCAGCACTTTGCCCACCAGTTCAGCAGGCACATCCAGCAGGGTGCGGTGGTCTTCGATGTAAATTTTGCCAATCGTCGCGCCGGGGATGTCGGCGTGATAAGCAATCGCGCCGACCACATCGCCGGGGCGGATGCCGTGCGCCTTGCCCATGTTCATCGCCAGACGCACCATGCCGCTTTCATGCGAAGCATTACGTTTATTTTTGGAAAAAATGGGGCGGGTTCCACGCCCGGGCAGCTCGCCGCCAAAGGAACGTTCGCTGCGCTGCGGGCGTTTTCTTTCCCCGCTGAATCGGTTTTGCTGGAACTCGACCACGTCACTCACCGGGGCAATTGGGCGCTGTCTGTCATCGGCGCGAGCAATCTTGAGAGCCACGGCGGCCAGCTCGAGCGGGTCCACGCCATCGGCGACCATCTTCTCGACGATGGCGCGCTCGGCCTTACAGCGTCCACGCGACATCCAGACGTTAATCTTGTTGATGAGTTCTTCCTCGCGCTTCGAGAGAATCTCGTCCGCAGTCGGCAGCGGCATCTGGGTCAGTTTGGCGCGGGCAAAGCGTTCAATTTCGCGCAAGCGGCGCTTCTCGTAAGGCGTCACCAGCGTAATGGCAATGCCGGTCTTCCCGGCGCGGCCCGTGCGCCCAATGCGGTGGACGTACACTTCGGCGTCATCTGGCACATCGTAGTTGAAGACGTGCGAGATACCGTCAATGTCGAGACCGCGTGCGGCGACATCCGTCGCCACCAGCACTTTAATTTGACCGCCGCGGAAACGATTCAGGGTGCGCTCGCGGGCTTCCTGGGATAAATCCCCGTTCAGGGCCTCGGAAGGAAAGCCGCGGGTGGAGAGCGCATTCGCCAACTCACCGGTTCCGGCCCGGGTGCGGACGAATATCAGGGCCGAGGAAATCTCCTCCATCTCAAACAGCCGTGTTAAAGCCGCCGTTTTGTCCTGCTCGTTGACCAGGTAATAGCGCTGTTCAATCGCCGCCACCGTCACCTGCTCGCGCTGAATGGTGACAGATTGCGGCTCGCGCATGTATTGTTCGGCCAGGCGGCGGATTTCGGCGGGCAGGGTGGCTGAGAAGAGCGCGGTCTGGCGCGCGGCGGGGGTAGCGGCCAGGATGGCTTCAATGTCTTCGATGAAGCCCATGCTGAGCATTTCGTCGGCCTCGTCGAGGACGACGGTACGGATTTCGCTCAGGTCAAGGATGCCGCGATTCATCATATCCAACAGGCGGCCGGGCGTGCCGACGACCACATCTACGCCGCGCCGCAGTTGCGAAATCTGGCGGGCGTAGGCCGCGCCGCCATAGACGGCCAGCACCTGGACGTTGCAAAACTGACCGAAATTAATCATCGCCTCGGCCACTTGCAGGGCCAGTTCGCGGGTGGGGGTCAGCACAAGCGCCTGTGGGACGCGGCGGCCGGTCTCTAAATTGTGCAAAATGGGGAGGGCAAAGGCGGCGGTTTTGCCGGTGCCGGTTTGGGCCTGGCCGATAACATCCGCGCCGGTCAGCATGAGCGGGATGATGCCCGCCTGGATGGGGGTTGGCTCGGCATAGCCAAGCGCGGTAATGGCCTGCGTCAGTTCGGGGCGCAGGTTAAGAGCAGAAAAATCGGTTGTCATCAAAACTCCAATGGTTTGAAGCCTGGCAGTGCTGGTTGGCAAACGCCCAGACTTCAGAATAAAACAGGGATGTTTTGACGACTCCGCAACCGTTCCTGCTACACGGGCCAGCCTCGCGGGCTAAGCCGTCCCATAACCGATGCAAACAAAAAGCCCGACTCTTCGGGCTTATTTTGGAAATCTCAAAACAACGTCCCTGGCAACGCGCCCGTTTTTGGGCAACGCTGGAGTATATCACGTTTTCAGAGATTGGGCGGGTTTTGGCTGGAGGAAAAACCAGGCCCCGGCATGGCGCGTGGGGCGCAGGCGTATTTCCCCTGGCGCAGGGAATAGTAGCCCCGGTCGAGGGCCAGGTTGGGGTTGTAGTAGGGGTCACCCGCCTGCAAGAGGGACTGCCAGCGAGTCACGAACATTTCTCGTTCCTGTTTAAGCCGTTCGAACATGGCCGTGTTCGAGTCGTAGCCACGCGTCAGCGATTCGTGATGATAGAGTTCTGTATATGGCGTCCACACAATCAGATAGCCACGCTCGCGGATTTTCAAACATAGGTCAAAGTCATTGAAGGCAAGGCGATATGCAGGGTCTAGTCCATCCACTTGCGCAAAGACCTCGCGGCGCGTCATCAGGCACGCAGCGGTTACCATCGAGAAATCCTGCGGCAACAAGGTATTGTAATGATATCCTTCATAGTTACGCGGGTAATTGACAAAATGATGCGCTCCCGCGCCGAGCAGCCCTAAAATCACACCTACATGCTGTATTAGGTTCTGCGAGTAATACAACTTCGCCCCCACCGCGCCCACATCGGGTCGTTGGGCATATTCCAACATGCGCTCCATCCAATCGGGGCTAATCACTTCGGTATCATTGTTTAGAAAAAGCAGTATTTGGCCAGACGCCTGCTGCGCGCCAAAATTATTAATTTCGGCATAATTAAACGGGCTGTGATGATACTCCAGCACTCTCACGCGCGAATCACGGGACTGCAACTGTTCGTACAGCCGAAATGTCTCCGGTTCACGGCTGTTGTTTTCCAGGATGAGAATCTCGAAATTGGAGTATGTGCTTTTTTTCAGAATTGAATCAACGCAACGGCGCAATTCCCCCGCCAAATCGTGATTGGGAATCAGGATAGAAATCAGCGGTTGGCCGCCCAAGTGATAACGAAGATGAAATGTATGCGGCGCAGGGCCGGGCATGATTCTTGCCGGATACCCTGCCCGCTGCAAGTGTGCTTCGAGAACCCGCTGCTCATCTTCTGGCGCGACCGAACGCTCTCCCACTTGATGATATAACACCTGGGGAATATGAACAACCTCCCGCGCCTTTTCAACTACTCTCCAGATGATATCTTCTGCCCAGGCGCTTCCTGCCGCCGGGTCGAACCAGCCGATAGAATCGCCAAACGCTTTTCGCACGGCAAAGAAGGGAGCGACGTAGTTCTGCGTTCGGAGTGAATCGATTGCAAACGCGGGTTTGAACCAGGGATGGGTGCGCCTGCCAATCTTGTCGAGCCAATCGCCATCGGTGTACACCAGGTCGGCCTGGGGATAGGCCGCGAAGGCCAATTCAATTTCTGCCAGGGCGCAGCGGGACAGTTGGATGGGCGCGGATGCCAGCACAACATATTCTGTCTGGCATTGGGTAAGCGCCTGTCGAAGTGATTCGACCTCCTGGTTGGATGAGTAGGGGAAAAATGCAACTGAATGTGCGCTTGTTTTCGCCGCTTCCATTCGTTCTACCTTTTTTTGCCAGCGCACGTAGCTGCGCCACCAGTTCAAAAAGCGCGAATAGCCTGCCATGACATGGCGCGCGCCCAACTCTGGCAGAGAGTTTTTAGGGAACAAGAGTGGGCGCAGACGGCGGAGAAAAGACATGGCTGTTTTCATTCAGCACTACATGGAATCTGTTCGATGATACATTCTACCGTAAACCTTACCCCCTGCCCAACCAAAAAGGACGAGCCATCTGGCTCGTCCTTTTTGTTGCATAGATATGCAGGAATTACGGGGCGCAAACAGCGGTTGGAGTCCAGAAGCCGACCGTGGCTTGAGCCGCCAAATCGATGCCTTGGACGCACAGCAGCGCGCCAGCGTTATCATAGAAGAAGATGCTGGCTTGGGCAGCGCTGGAACTGGTGTTTTGCAGATAGAACGCGGACTGATACGAGAGACCAAAGGCGTTCTTGAAGAGCATGGGCAGGTAGGCGCTCGAATTGCCACCAGCAGCACCGTTATAAGCCGTAATTTCACTGCCCAGATGCGGGCGGCCTACGGCAATCACAGGCTGGTCCGAGGTGATAAATGCCCCGCCAACAAAACCATCCGGCAGGCCGGCAACGGTGGGCAGCCAGACACCGCTGATGGCGCCTGCAGCCAGCGTCACGTTCTGGGTGGCGGCCAAGGCACCCGCATTGTCACGATATTCAATAGTGACCGCAGCCGAGGAGCCGCTCACATTTTGCAGGTACATCGCAGCATTGTAGGAACCACCAAAGGCCGCGCGGAACAGCATCGGAACGTAGAGATTGGTCGCTCCGGCAGTCGCTCCGTTGTAGGTAGTGATTTGCGCGCCAAGATGGGGCCGTCCAATCGCGAGGATGTTCTCCGTCGAAGTCACCTTCACCCCGCCCACAAAGCCAGATGGCAAAGAGCCAGTGTCACAGGTGACGGAGAGCGACCAGTAACCTTTGCTGGCATAAGCCGCCAATGTGTCGGCTTGGGTGCAGGCCACCGTACCATCCAAATTAATGTATTCGAAGGTCAGGTTAGCGCTATTGCTGGTAACATTCTGCACATACAACGCAGTGTTGTAACTGCCAAAACCATTCTTGAAGAACATCGGCAGCCAGGCAGTGGTGGAACCCACATTCACGCCGTTATATGTCATGACCTGCCCGTTGATGTGCGGGCGACCAACCGCAATGATGTTCTGAGTGGATGTGATTCGGACGCCGCCAACAAAGTTATCGGGCAAGCCGGCCTCATCGGGGAGCCAATACCCCTTGCTGACGCCTGGGTTGATGGTATCCAATTTGTTGTAAACAGCAATCCCGTTGCTGTCGAGGAAATCAATCGTCAGGTTGGCCGGGCTTGTGCTGAGATTCTGAACATAGAGCGCAGAATCGTATCCACCACCAAAAGCGTTCTTGAAGAGCATTGGCACATATTGTGTGGTGCTGCCGACTCCCTGACCCGTGTAGGAGGCAACTTCAGCCCCAAGATGAGGACGAGCCACGGTCAAAATGGACTGGTCCGCATACACTGCCACGCCGCCGACCCAGGTGGAAGGAATGGAACTGCCATGGTTGAACGGAATCACTTCAGCAGTGTTGACTGCATTGTGGTGATGCAGGACAAGCAAGCCCTGGGTATTCGCGTTCATGTAAGCCTTGTTATAGGCAATATCGAAGGTCGGGGCATAAGCCACATTGTCATCCCAAGCAGGGGTATTCGATATGAGAGGATTAATGGTCGTAAAGGCCCGTTTGGAGATATCGTAGCTGTACAGGTCGCTCAGGTCCACCACGCCAGGTGCGTCGCGATGGAAGGTAACAATATAGAAATCGAAATCGGTGTCGGTTGGGCTCAACCCAAGCAACGAAGCCACAACCGGCATCATGACCACGTTATTGTTGAATGCGTTGGTGTTTACACCACCACTGAAGACATTGATGTAGCTGCTTGCCGTCGCAACGCTGGTCGCCAGGTTATAAACGATGGTGACAAAAGTATCGTTTGCAATAACGTAGTTGTAGACAACATAGTCATCGATGCCATTGCTATCGGTATCAACATAGATGTCAAACTCGGTTCCGTATAGGCTATCCCAGTCTGCATATGTCGAAATACCAAAGAAGACCACCGGGGTGGTCACACCAGACAAGCCATAGTTACTCATCGCCCCGATGTATTGCAGGTCAGCACTATTGACCGAACCAGTGCTGCCTGTTTCATTCGGGCTTTGCCCTAGCAATTCAAAGATGGTTGCCAGAGAGAAGTCATTCGAAAGTTCAACCGGGGTGCCAGATGGAGTAAGCGAGATGGTCCCTGATGCCGCAGATGGCAGATTGAGGGAGGTTTCCGACACATCCATGCTGGAAGCAGCGCGAGCGCCAATGTGAACAGGAACACGCAGTATGGGCGCGCTGCTGGGGGTAAAGACCACCAGACCACCGCTCTCTGCCATGTAGTAACGCCCGCTAGCCGTAGAGATGGTGCCATCAAAGGTTTTCTCCAATAACGCTGCATCCAGCTCGACTTTGACGATAACGGTTTCTGTTCCGCCTGCCGGGACCGTCACCGAGGAAAGCGGGTTATCGGAACCATCCACCAGGCTGAAGGTAATGCCAGGATTCGTCTGGTAACGCAGGTCGAAAGACACGTTGTATGTTGCAGAAGTCGCGCCCTTATTGGAGATAGTGATGCTCTTGGTCAGGGTCTGGTCAACGCCAGTGGCCGTATCTACAACCTTGACAACGCCAAACGGCACGCTGACCATCTCAGGCATATCGGCATTGTATGCAATTACATCTGAGTTGAGCGCGTTGGGAATAACCATGCGGCCAGCGCCTATGCGAGAAGGCGTGCTGGTAAGAACGCCCTGGGTAATTTCCTCCGTGGCGGTGTTCATCACCAGCGCTTTGAGTTCGGCTACCGTCCAGGTGGGGTGTTGCTCGCGCAGAAGGGCCATGGCACCAGCCACATGCGGAGCAGACATAGAGGTACCGCCATAGCTTACGCCCTGATTGCCTGTACCAGTAGCGGTTGAGAAAATCGTATCACCAGGAGCCGCGATATCGGGTTTGAGATAATTGGTGACACGGGCAATGCCGCGCGAGGAAGATGTCGTAAGGGTATCTTCCAGGGCGGATTCGACCATGACAAATTGGTTTTTATAGTCGGTTGTTAATCTTATCTGGACGGTGCCAGCTGTTAAATCTGCTTTGAGCGCATTGCCGATGGCCTGCGTGGTCATCATGGCTGGGATGGTGGTTGCGCCTGTTGGAACGCCACCCATCGTAAAGGGATGACCTACGGCATTATTGGCGACCAAAACCCCTGTAGCGCCACCAAGCACAGCGTTCTGGTATTTCTCGGCAAATGTACAGGTTCCCCGGTCAATGAGAGCAATTTTGCCACTGACACCAGCAATCGGCACGCCCGCGCCACAGCCATTGGCTGGGGTGCCATAAGCCAGGTCATCAGTTACGTTAAATGTCGTGGGGCCAAACCCAGCTTCGACGGCATAATACGTACCAAGTGTCATTGACCCAGCGGTAGCAGTCAGTTCAAATGCGCTCACCACTGCGCCAGAATCCATGGTGTTGGCAACACTAATGGCGCGCCGCGCAACGCCAGGGGCTCCGGTGATGTAATAGACATCGCCACTATTCCCGGAAGATGCAACCACAATCACCCCAGCAGATGCGGCATTGTTAGATGCAACTGCGCTGGGATCAGACTCCGAGCCAAACGACGACCCTAAGGACATGTTAATCACATCAAGATGGTCCGAAAGGTCATTGTCATTGTTGGGGTCCATTGCCCATTCGATGGCTTGTTCGGTCAAAGATGTAGAACCATCACAGCCAAAGACACGCAGAGCGTACAGGTCAGCCTTTGGGGCAACACCAGGGCCAATGCGGAATTTGGCAATATAGTCGTTTGCACTGAGACCAATCAGGTTGGCATACGTATCAGCGCCGCTTTCGACATAAGTCGACCCGTTTGTAAGGACGCCAAAACCAGCTGCGGTACCGGCCACATGCGAACCATGCCCGTTGCAATCCATTGGGTCTGGGTCAGGAGAAGGGGTTGGATTGGTTTCAGCATCATAAGCGTCTCCGGCAAAGTCATAACCACCCACCACTTTAGCCGTGGGGAACAGGTTGCCGGTTTCGGTGACGCTGGTGAAATCCTGACCGGTATAAACGCCAGGGCCGCCAAAGTTGGTATGGATGTAATCGATGCCGGTATCAATGATACCAATCGAGATATTCTCTCCCTGGTAATTACCCGAGCCGGCCCAGGCTTGCAAAGCGCCAATCAGCGGTACACTGGTGGTATGCTCTATTTTTTTTGGAATAATTGGATGCAGTGCCTTGACGCCCGGCAGTTTTGCCAGTTCAGCCACCTGGCTGGCATCCACATACAACCAAATGCCGTTGTAAACGCGCTGAGCACGGAACAATTCCCTTACCTGAATGCCCTTACCTTGCAGAGCGCTGGCAAATTTATCCTGTGCGGTTTTGAGAAGACCGACTTGCGCCTTTGTAACAGAGGCCAGAGCTTCGGGCGACATGGCTTTTTCTTTCCCATTAGCAAAAGCCAATGCCGCAGGTTCGCCTGAGAATTCAACCACAACGCCAATTGAGCCTTCAATATCGCCTAAGCGGCCGTAATATTCGACCAATTCATTCAAAGATACTGGGGCCGGCGGAATGCGGTCTGAGCGAACCGGCGCAGCTGCGACCGGCGCAAATTGAGCCGCCAACATGCTTATAACAAGCACAAAAGTCAAAAACAAGCTTTTCTTCATGGGTTCCTCTGCATGTGTTTGAGTCTACAAACGGATACGAAAAGGGTTCTTTATGCCATGATATTTTTTCAATTGTTTGTTGTCGTGGATTTTGCCACCTCCTCTCCTCGCTCCATGCAGTCGGTGATTTTGTCAATCCTTACTTGCCAGTCAGGTCTCGACAAAAAGACGGTTAACGAACAATGACCTGGCACATCCATTTCACCCCCGGAACAACTTCATACACAATCTTAACCGCCAAGGAACCAAAACCAGTTTTGGTATTCAGCGAAATTGTGCTGACCATCATGGAGACACCGGGCAGAATTGAAATGATTTTGCAAGGTCACTGTAAATGTATTTTACTACAAAAGAACAGGCAAATTCTCCAACTCTGAGAATCTGCCATGTTCTACGGGTAGACTCAGGCCTTCAGAAAGGATGAACTTACCAATCTGGGTTGATGAATGGCGGCTTGAGCAAAAATAAAAGGCCATCGTCGAATGGCCTGTGAAGAAAATATCCCATGTTTTTCGGTTACGGCGCGCAAGTCATTGTGGATATCCAAAAGCCCTGGGTCGCATTGGGCGCCAAACTGATGGTTTTGCTACATGAGAGAATACCAGCACTATCGTAAAAACTCATATTGACGTTGGTTGCACTGCCTGTCACATTCTGAATGTAGAAAGCGGCGTTATAAGCGCTACCAAAAGCATTCTTGAACAGCATCGACAAATAAGCGTTGATACTGCCTGCAAGGGAACCGTTATAGGCTGTGATTTCATTGCCCAGGTGCAAGCGCCCAACTGCGATTACACCTTGCGTTGAGGTAATTCGCGCACCACCTACGAAACCATCGGACAATCCAGCCACGCCGGGCAGCCAGATACCGTTGATGGCTCCAGAAGGTAGAGTCACGTTCTGGGTAGCGGTCACCGTGCCAGCGTTATCAACATATTCAATCGTTACACCGGCACTTGAGCCGCTTACGTTTTGCAGGTAGAGCGCGGCATTATAGGTTCCGCCAAAAGCTTTGCGGAACAACATTGGCAAATAAACACTGCTCGACCCACCCGCCAAACCATTGTAGGTGGTAATTTGGGTTCCGAGGTGAGCGCGCCCGACCGCCAGGATATCCTGAGTCGAAGTGATTTTGACACCACCCACGAATCCCATCGGCAAAGAGCCAGTGTCGCAAGTTACGGTGAGCGACCAATAGCCCTTAATGGCGTTAGCAGCCAGGGTATCGGCTTTTTCACATGCCACCGTTCCATCCAAATTGAGATACTCGATGGTCAGGTCAGCGATGGTGTCGGTGATATTCTGGATGTAGAGGGCAGTGTTGTAGTTGCCAAAGCCATTCTTGAAAAACATTGGTAACCAGGCAATCGGCGAACCTGTTCCTGTACCGTTATAGGTCATAATCTGCCCATTGATGTGTGGGCGGCCAACGGCTAAGATAGGCCGGTTGGCAGAGAGTTTAACCCCCCCCGCAAAGCCACTGGGCAACCCGGTTTCTGCAGGTAGCCAATAGCCTTTGCTGGCATTCGGGCCGAGAGTATCGGCTTTGGTATAAACAGTTATCCCGCTACTATCGACAAACTGCATGGTAATGGTAACGCTTTCACTGCTGATGTTTTGGATGTAAAGCGCAGCATTGTACCCACCACCAAAGGCTCCTTTGAACAGCATCGGCACATATTGGGTCGTACTACCAGAATTAACCCCGATGTATGAGGCGACTTCCGAACCTATATGAGGACGTCCTACAATTACAACCGGTTGTTCCGACTGAACCGCAATCCCACCCGCCCAGGTGGGCACATAATTTTCTTGAGTCCAATTCTTATTTACATTGGTATAGGTCCGTTGAGAAGGGCTAAAACCGTAGCCAACTCTCGAAGGAGTGACCGTTCCGCTCCAATTATACGGAACGGTAATCATGTAATTCCCATCTGCGCCGGTAGTCACAGACTTGTTTACACCATCAAAATAATTTAATATCACGCCTTGCTCCCCGGCATTTCCAGAAATAACATAAGAGGGCGTAACGATTTGATTATTCATTAACGTCACGCCGTTTGGATGAGATACATAAATCGGATTAAAAATGAGGTTGTCTTGGACAACAACATCCTGATTTTGAGATGAAAGGATTGAAATAGACCTGTATGTCCCAGATAAAATTGTGTTCGCATTGATATGAATATTGGCAGTCAATCCGGCATCGTACCCATCTCCCAACACAACTCCATACTCACAATCAGAAATAGTATTCTCCAATACATAGATATTGCGCCGCTGATTTCCCCACCCAGCATAATATTCGGCCCCCAGGTAAATGCCCTTTGCCCGGTGTCCATCCCTCATGTTCAAGTCAGAACAAGTTACGACGTTGCTTTGAACAATAACATCCCTTGAATTGTCAATGTAAATATTTGCAGAAAAGTTGTCATAAACAATGTTATTCTCAACCACCGCGTTAATACCACGAGTAACGGCGATACCTTCACCGCAATTGTTGAAACTTTGATTATTACGGACTGTAACATTTTCTGCGCCTATGCTTAATTTAATACCGCTTTGCCACCCTCCTCCAGAAGTAGAATTGCACCTTCCATTTGTGCTATTCGAAAGCGAATTCCAATGGACAACATTGTTTTCCACAACCACATTTTTGCCAGATATATTCAGGCCATGACCACTTGCGCCCGTGATTTCAAATCCACTCAGGTTAATATTATTGCCTGATATAAAAACGCTTCTCGTTACCACAACTCCATTCGCACGAAACGTCAGGCTTCCACGTGAAATGCTAACATTTTCTCCATAATTTCCTGCTTCTACCTGAATAATAGCCCCACTGGGAGCGGAATTAGCCGCTTTTTGGATAGTCCGCCAGGGTTTCCCTGATGTGCCCGCATTGGAATCATTCCCATTAATAGATACATAGTGCGTTGCTACACTGGCTGGCTCTGCAAAACTCTGAAACAGCGCTTTGACCTCCGATGCTTGGGCTGTAAGGTTAAGCATCATGCCGATAAAAAAAATAGGTATTACATACTTGGGGAAGTTGTTCATAGGGGCTCCTCTAAAATTAAAATTCACAAAACCATAACACGATATATCTCGTGAGCCAACCGAAATATAAAAACATCTCAAGTGCGATGATGAGCAAAAGGAAATTAAGCAAAACGGCTGGAGCAAGGATTGTCAGCAAGCGCACTTTCCTGGGGCCTTATATAAAAAGAGCGCTAGAGTAAACAAAACAATCCATTTTGAGTATATTAAAAACTTTCACGCTGTATATACTTCTAAAGTCCTAGAAAAGATAAGCCACTCAAAATCACTCATCGATGCATCCATTCTGTCCAAACATCCTGCCGAACTCGATTAAGGAACGTCATCGCAACATCAATCTTTCTGGTCTGAACAAAACAGAATTTGAAGGCGGCAAAACGAATTCTTCGTTACGGTGCGCAAGTCAGTGCGGGCGTCCAAAAGCCTTGGGTAACATTGGCGGCCAGATTGAAAGTTTTTATGCACGAGAGTACCCCTGCTTCATTACATAAGCGAACGTTCACTGTTGCGGAATCACCTGTCACGTTTTGAATGTAAAATGCAGCATCGTAGGAACCGCCAAAGGCGTTCTTGAAGAGCATGGGCAGGTAGGCGCTCGAATTGCCACCAGCAGCACCGTTATAAGCCGTAATTTCACTGCCCAGATGCGGGCGGCCTACGGCAATCACAGGCTGGTCCGAGGTGATAAATGCCCCGCCAACAAAACCATCCGGCAGGCCGGCAACGGTGGGCAGCCAGACACCGCTGATGGCGCCTGCAGCCAGCGTCACGTTCTGGGTGGCGGCCAAGGCACCCGCATTGTCACGATATTCAATAGTGACCGCAGCCGAGGAGCCGCTCACATTTTGCAGGTACATCGCAGCATTGTAGGAACCACCAAAGGCCGCGCGGAACAGCATCGGAACGTAGAGATTGGTCGCTCCGGCAGTCGCTCCGTTGTAGGTAGTGATTTGCGCGCCAAGATGGGGCCGTCCAATCGCGAGGATGTTCTCCGTCGAAGTCACCTTCACCCCGCCCACAAAGCCAGATGGCAAAGAGCCAGTGTCACAGGTGACGGAGAGCGACCAGTAACCTTTGCTGGCATAAGCCGCCAATGTGTCGGCTTGGGTGCAGGCCACCGTACCATCCAAATTAATGTATTCGAAGGTCAGGTTAGCGCTATTGCTGGTAACATTCTGCACATACAACGCAGTGTTGTAACTGCCAAAACCATTCTTGAAGAACATCGGCAGCCAGGCAGTGGTGGAACCCACATTCACGCCGTTATATGTCATGACCTGCCCGTTGATGTGCGGGCGACCAACCGCAATGATGTTCTGAGTGGATGTGATTCGGACGCCGCCAACAAAGTTATCGGGCAAGCCGGCCTCATCGGGGAGCCAATACCCCTTGCTGACGCCTGGGTTGATGGTATCCAATTTGTTGTAAACAGCAATCCCGTTGCTGTCGAGGAAATCAATCGTCAGGTTGGCCGGGCTTGTGCTGAGATTCTGAACATAGAGCGCAGAATCGTATCCACCACCAAAAGCGTTGGGAGTGGCAAAAATAATGGGCTAACATAGAGCCCGGATGAAATGTCCAAACTGTGAAGCCACAACACGCCAGAACAAAGCCGGCAAAACGGCAGCAGGTTCCCAACGCTACCGTTGTATGCACTGTCAACGGAAATACACACCCGCGCCAAAGAAACAGGGCTACTCTGAAGCCATGTGCTGGAAATGTATGTCGACGGAGGTAGTTTTCGTCGCATTGCTCGCCATCTGAAAGTCAGCCATCGCACGGTGTCGCTCTGGGTCACAGCCCATGCTGAACGTTTGCCTGCCGCGCCCGTTCCCGAAACGGTGAAGGATGCGGAAATGGACGAACTGTGCACTTTCATTGGTGATGAAAAAACGAAATCTACCGGATGACCCTGGTGGATCGCCAAACGCGCTGCATTTTAGGCTGGTCTGTGGTTTGGACGCGAACTCAAGCGTCCATCCAGCGTATAGTAGATGAAGCGCCAAAAGCAAAATGGTATTACAGCGATGGGTTTGACGCCTACCAATGGCTCTGGTATTACTTCGGACGCTGCGAAGTTTCTGTGGGCCAAGCGGACACTGATTCCGTGGAAGGCGATAACGCCGAGTTCCGCCATGACCTGGCGCGGCTGGCGCGCAGGTCACGTTGCTTTTCGCGTTGTCCCTACGCTTTGGAATGCGCTGTGCATTTGTTCGTGGATTGTTTCAACTGGCGGCAACTCTACAAGCAACAATACCCAAACTACCCCGCTCATGTAGTGGACTTTGTTTGCTAATCTATTTAGCCACTACCTAGCACCACCTCTCACCCGAAATTAATGCCCCTTATGGTAGAATGACCGCCCATAAGGAGTCCCCATGACCGTCAAGTTGGTTCTACGCGGCAAGGAATACGAGGTCAAGCCGGGCATGACGTTGCTTGATTCGCTCAAAAAAATCAACGTGTTATCTGAATCGGTGATAGCCGTGCGAGACGGCGAGATGATTCTCGATGACGAAATCCTGCAAGATGGCGATGTGGTCAAACTGGTGGCCGTCATTTCAGGAGGCGCGTCATGAAATGCCGGACATGCGGCGCCAAGGCTGCCGTCAACATGCGCCAGCATAAACTGGCTTTGTGCAAGGAACATTTTCTCGACTGGCTTCCCAACCAAACCGCGCGCTTCATCAAAAAATACCGCATGTTCGGGCCAGATGAGAAAATCCTGGTGGCGGTTTCGGGCGGCAAAGATTCGCTTTCACTCTGGGACATCCTGCACCGGCTGGGATACAACGCCGATGGCCTGTATCTCGGACTTGGCATTGACGAAGGAATCGCCTATTCGAACGAATCCCGCCGTCTCACCGAGCAATTTGCCCGCCAGCACAAGCTCAAACTGCACATCGTCGACATCCAGGCTGAATACGGCCACAGTATCCCGGTCCTTGCCGCGCTGACGCATCGGGGACAGAACCGGCCCTGCTCGGTGTGCGGCGTTGCCAAACGCCATGAGATGAACCGCATCGCCCGCGACCTGGGCTATGACGTGCTGGCGACCGGCCACAATCTTGATGACGAGGCTGCGGTTCTGTTCGGCAATACGCTCTCGTGGCAGGCCGATTTTCTGCTGCGCCAGGGGCCAGTTTTACCAGAGCATGACGGCCTGGCGCGCAAAGTTAAGCCGCTTTGCCGTTTTTACGAAAAAGAGATGGCAGCCTATGCCCTCCTGCGCGGTATTGAATACATGTACGAGGAGTGCCCGTTTTCAACCGGTTCCACCTCAATTTATTACAAAGAACTGCTCAACCGACTGGAGGCCGACCGCCCGGGCGCAAAACTGGCCTTCTACCTGAAATTTCTCGAGGCGCGCGCCAGCGGCCAACTGTTCATTCAGCCCGAAGACGCGCCTCAGGCAATGTATCACTGCCCGTCTTGCGGGCAGCCGACTCAATACGAAGGAAAATGCTCATTTTGCAGAATAATAGAAAAAGTCCAAACCGAGCCATGAAACCTGCTCTAGACTCTACCATTGATTACAAGCGCCTCGTCGCCGAGGGCTATAACATCTGCGCCGCCTCCTACGAGCAAGCCCGGCGCGAAACAAGCCACCCTGAAATCAAATGGCTCAAAAGCCAGCTTCCCAACCGGGCGCATGTTCTGGATATTGGTTGCGGCAGCGGATTGCCGGTAACGCGCGAACTGGCGAAACGATTCCTGGTTACTGGCGTGGATATTTCCGCCGAACAAATCCGCCGCGCGCGGGAGAATGTGCGCCACGCCGAGTTTTTCCACAGCGACATCATGGCGCTCGACTTCCCCGCCGCCAGTTTCGATGCGGTGGTGGCCCTCTATGTCATTTTCCACCTGCCGCGCGGCGAACACGACCGCCTGTTTCGCAACATCCGCCGCTGGCTCAAACCGGACGGCTATCTGCTTGCCACCCTGTCTCAACAGCCTCAGGAAGCCTATACGGAGGATGATTTCTTCGGCGCAGAAATGTTCTGGAGCAACTATGGCATGACCGAATACCGCGCCATGCTGGCCGAGGCCGGTTTCGAGATTCTCAGCGTTGCGCAGGCACGCAATGGCTATGACGCTGATTTCCCCGAAGAAATGCACCCCCTGGTCATTTGCAGAGCAAGTACTTAGCGGCCAGGCGCCATATTTTAAGTTCTGCTACATTCAATTTTTAAAAACGCTATGCAAACCGAAAAGAACTACCATTATTTTGACCTGATTATGGCCGCCTTTGTTACTATCCTGGTGGTCTCGAACATCGCATCTTCAGCCAAAATCGTCGACCTGGGCTTCAACGTGTTGGGCGTGCAAATGGCTTTCGACGCTGGCACAATTTTGTTCCCCGTCTCGTACATCTTTGGCGATATTCTGACCGAAGTCTATGGCTATCAGCGCTCGCGGCGCGTCATTTGGGCCGGGTTTGTTGCCCTGGCGCTCTCGGCGGCTGTCTTCTGGCTCATCCAGCAGATGCCGGGCGAGGCCACCTGGCAAAGCTATGCCGGAGACGCGGCCTATGCGGCCATCCTGGGCGGCATGTCCAGCGGAGGCATCCTGCTCGGTTCACTGGCCGGGTATTGGGGCGGGGAATTTTCCAACTCGTATGTACTGGCGAAACTAAAAATCTGGACTCAGGGCCGTCACCTATGGCTGCGCACCATAAGCAGCACGTTGATTGGGCAAGGCGTGGATACACTGGCTTTCGTGGCAGTTGCCACCCTGTTGGGCGTCTTCCCCTGGACTTTGTTCATCCCCCTGACGTTGACCAACTATCTGTTCAAATGCAGCGTTGAAGCGCTGATGACCCCCATAACCTATGCAATCGTTGGCGCCTTGAAGCGCGCAGAAAACGAAGATTTCTACGACCAGGGGACAAATTTCAACCCCTTTGTTGCCTGAAAATTACCCCAAAAGCCCCGCCTGGGGCTTTTTTATTGAAAAAGACTATGACTTGGACTTGTTTTCAAGCAATTTATACACCTGGTCAAGCAGTTGTTGAATTTCTTGACGTTCGGCAATTGCGGCTTGCAGCGAAGCGCGAATAGATTGTTGCTCCTTCTCGGGCAAAGTCTCTAGCAAATGTTCATCGCGCGCAATTTGAGTGTTTTTCTGCTTGAGTTTCATCTCCAGCCGCTTGCGATAGCCGTCATAAAACTCCATCTCTTCCATCGGTTCAGAGAGAGATGGCGCGCCCTTTGTCATCAATTGGTCAATGACCGGCAGGAAAGACTCAAAGTCAACCGGTTTCTCGATGAAGCGGGTTACGCCAATGGTTTGGGCAAAGGTTTTGTCTTCGGGAGCCACGTACGTCGCCGAAAGGAAGACCACCGGGATATCGCGCGTTTCAGGGTCGAGACGCAGGCGATGGACCAGGCTAAACCCATCCAATTTGGGCATCAAAATATCGGTGATAATCACCGACGGACGTTCTTTCTGGATGATTTCCAGCGCTTCCTGACCATTGACTGCCGTCATCACGCGATACCCCTTGAATTTAAGGGTGGTCTCAATCAACATCAGAATATCGGGGACATCCTCGACAACAAGAAGATAGCCTTTATAAATATCCATGCTGTCATTTTAGCCGTTTTTGTCCGTTTTTGCCATTATACAAACATACTAAAAACGCTCTGTTTAAAGCGATTTTGGAGATAAACTGACTTCAAGAGAAACAGAATGAACGCATTGATTGAACCGCATCAACGAATTTCACTCATCATGCAATTGGGAATCTGGATTTCTGACAGGCCAGAAGCAACTGGAATGAGCGCCGACGACATGCTGGCCGTGCGTGAACAGTTGGCGCTGGAGTTGGTTCCCAGTTTCTCGGCGCGAGAGCGGCTGGCAGTGCAGTATGCCCGGCTCCTCTCGCAAACCCCGTTCAAATTCCACCCCAAGTTCATCAAGCAGCTAAAAGCACATTTTACTGAACGCGAAATGGTTATCCTGGCCTCAACAGCGACGCAGGTCAATGATTGGGCGCAACTCATTCAGGCGCCTGGCATCCCCCGTCCGGATTCAGTGAAGAAACGCCAAAACAGAGACGCCTTTCAGCATCCCTGTTTTGGCGTAGTGCGCGTTCTTTAGTCTAACAATTTTGCCAGCACGTCGCCACATTCCATGAGAAGGTATTCCTTCCCATCCATTTTGAACTCCGTGCCAGTATATTTGGCGAACAGGACTTTATCATTCACTTTTAACTTAATGTCTTCATCATCGCCGACCGCCACCACCAGGCCGGTTTGGGGCTTCTCTTTGGCGGTATCGGGCAAGTACAGCCCGGATGAAGTTTTGCCCTCCTGCTCAAGGGGCTGGATGAGCACGCGCGCGCCCATGGGTTGGATTTTGAGATTGCTCACAGTGACCTCCAGAATTTAGATTCCAAGATATTTTTCAATTTTCGGGCGGTCGAAACCGACCACGATTTTGCCACCAATATCGATAACCGGTACGCCCTGTTGACCAGAACGGCGCACCATGTCGCGGGCTGCTGCCGCATCACGCGAAACATCTACATCTTTGAACTTGATGCCTTTTTCGCGGAAGTACTTTTTGGCCATATTGCAGTAAGTGCAGGTAGGCGTACTAAACACAATCACGCGGGGTTGGGGTTTGGATTCTGACATTGTTTGACCTCTATATCATTTGGTTCCTCTGGTTAGATGTTGTTCTGTGAAAAAAGTTACATCCCAAAATGTGTATCTTTTTAGGACATTTTGGGTAATAATTCTTGCATCAAGTAAAAAACCGCTGTATATTTGTATATTAGTGCAATTCAGAATTCATTCCACCCTTATTAATTACCCAGGAGGAACCGCACCTATGCCTGCCAAACAAACTGAATTGGAAGGTGAAGTTTATTATCCATCAAAAGAGGTCATCGCCCAGGCCATCTTGAAAGATTGGGACGAATTGGCCGAATTCGCGCGCAATGACCTGGAGGGATTCTGGGCCAGAGAGGCGGAGGAACTCTCCTGGTTCAGGAAATGGGACAAAGTCTTAGACGATTCGCAGGCGCCCTTCTACAAATGGTTTGTAGGCGGGCAGGTTAACATCGCCTACAATGCGGTCGACCGTCACCTGCTGACCTTTCGCAAGAACAAACTGGCCCTCATTTGGGAGGCTGAGGACGGCAAAAGCGAGCGAACGTTTTCATATTATGCCCTCAACCGCGAAGTAACCCGCATGGCCAACATCATCAAGTCGATGGGCGTTGGCAAAGGCGACCGTGTCACAATTTATATGGGACGCATCCCGGAGATTGTGTTTGCCATGCTGGCCTGCGCCAAAATTGGGGCAATCCACTCGGTGGTGTTTGGCGGCTTCAGCGTAGACGCGCTCCAGGGCCGAATTGCGGATTCAGAATCGAAACTGGTCATCACCTGCGATGGTTCCTACCAAAACGGGAAACTGGTCGAATTGAAGCGCATTGTGGACGAATCTCTCAAGCACTGCCCAACCGTGGAAAATGTGATTGTCGTCAAGCGCACCGGTCACGATGTGCCTATGGAGGCCATGCGCGACCACTGGTATCACGATATGTGCGCCTTGCCAATTGCCAACGGCAAATGCCCCACCGAAGTGATGGACGCCGAAGACCCGCTCTTTATCCTTTACACCAGCGGCTCAACCGGCAAACCAAAGGCCATTCTGCACACGCACGGCGGCTACATGGTCGGGACGTATGCCACGCTGAAATATGTCTTTGACCTGAACGATGAAGACCGTTTTTGGTGTACCGCTGACCCTGGCTGGATTACCGGCCACTCGTACCTGGTCTACGGTCCGCTGGTCAACGGCGCGACAGTCTTCATGTTCGAAGGAGGGCCATCGTACCCTTACCCCAACCGCTGGTGGCAGCTGATTGAGCGGTTTGGAATCACCATCTTCTACACCGCCCCAACGGCCATTCGCGGGCTGATGCGCTTTGGCGAGGCCTGGCCAAACAAGCACGACCTTTCGTCCCTGCGACTGCTTGGCACGGTGGGCGAACCCATCAACCCCGAAGCCTGGAAATGGTTCCACCGCGTAATTGGCAAGGAAAAGTGCCCCATCATGGATACCTGGTGGCAGACCGAAACCGGCGCGTTTATGATTACGCCCACGCCGGTTGTGCCGCTCAAGCCTGGTTCTGGCACGCGGCCCTTCTTTGGGCAGGTGGCAGAAATCGTAGACGAGGAAGGTAAGCCGGTCCCGGATGGCGCAGAAGGCTACCTGGTTCTCACCCGCCCCTGGCCTTCCATGCTGCGCACCATCTACAAAGACCCCGACCGCTACGTTAATCAATATTGGAGCAAGTACCCCGGCAAATACATGACCGGCGACAGCGCCCGCCGCGACAAGGACGGCTATTACTGGATTATCGGCCGCGTCGATGACGTGATTAAGGTCTCTGGTCACCGGCTTGGCACAGCAGAAATCGAATCCGCGCTGATAACACACCATGCTGTGGCGGAATCGGCGGCCATCGGCCTGCCGCACGAGGTCAAGGGCCAGGCCATTTTCTGCTTTGTGCAGCTTAAACCCGGCTTCGCCCCCACCGAGGAATTGAGCGAGGAACTGCGCCAGCACGTCTCACGCCACCTGGGCCCTATTGCCCGCCCTGAGGAAGTGCGGTTCACCGACAAATTGCCCAAGACCCGCTCCGGCAAGATTATGCGGCGCGTGCTCAAAGCCCGCGCCCAGGGCCTGCCCGAAGGCGATTTAAGCACGCTCGAAGAATAAACAACCATCCGATTGCCCCCGTAAAAACCTGCGGGGGTAATAACACAAGGAATCTTTATGGATGTTTCTACCTTTTACGCCCTGCTCTCTGGAACCTGCTTTACCCTGGTTGGCCTGTGGTGGACGGTGGTTTCCTCCAAACAAGAATGGCAGGCTGACAAAGAAATGCTGGAACTGGCCTCCGGTGTTTACCTGTCGTTCCTGATTCCCGGCCTGATGAGCCTGGTGGCGCAGGTCGGCCTGGAAAACAGCCTGGTCTGGCAAATCTCGTTTGCGCTGGCTGCAATTTTGGGCATCTTCTATACCAACCGCATTAGCAAACGCACGAAAAAAGTGGCTCCGGCAGGCAAGTTTCACCAAAACCGCTGGGGCGTCAACGTAATTTATGCGCTCATCCTGCTGGTTGCAATATTCCCTGGTCTGGGCAGTTTGGCAGGGCTGAGCGGCCTGCAAACGGAGGCCATCTTGCTGGCAGGACTGCTTTTGATTGGACATGGTTTAACCTGGGAATTTCTCACCCAAAATCAATCCACCATTCAGAAAGGCTAATCACAGCATGGGCAACATACTTTCCAGGCTCCGTTTTCTTGCTTCAGAATTGATGTTGGGAAGTCTCATCGCTATTCTGAGCGTTTTCACTGCGGTTGCCAGTTACCAGGGGTCTATGTCTGATTCTGAGCAAACGGCCAACAATGTTCAGGGCCAGCAGCGGCTGACCGACGCCAACGCCGAATATCTGACCGCCAATCAGTTAATCGTCTATGACTACCAACTCTATGACGGCTGGTACACCGCGGAAGACGAGGACAAGGCCAACTACTACCAGGCAAACTTCTCCGAAGAACTTCAGGCCAGTCTGCAAAACAGCCCGGATGACATCTTCAACGATGCTTACTACGAAGCGATGTACGCCGATGCCAATTCCTTGTTTAATGAAGCGCAGGCGCGCTTCGACAAAGCCGAAGAGTGGAACAAGCGCGGCGATGCTCTGCAACTGGTCATGTTAATTATGGCGCTCGGTCTGGCCTTTGCTGCATGGGCTTCCCTGCTCCAGGAAGAGAGTAAGATGCGCATCTTGTTTTCGGCTCTCAGCATTGGCATGTTTGTCTACGGTCTAATTACCTATCTGAATGTGCCAGTCGTGGCCGGGTAGCTGGTCACTTGCTCGATTTGACAAGCAGGCCTCCGGCATAGCGCCGGAGGCTTAAAACTTAAGCCCAAAAGAGTCTGGAACTCATGCAGCAGCAAGGCTCGTTGTTGGAGCAAGAGAACGCCTTCTGCAAACGACCAGACCAGAAGAACCGTATTACCGGTTGCCCTTCTCGCCAAAACCGGCTACACTATTGGCATGAACGCATCCCCCGAACCCGACAAACGCCTGAAGCAGTTGGAGCGGCTGGTTGAGGTCAGCCTGACGCTCAACTCCACCCAAAACCTCGATGAACTGCTCCAATCCATTATCCAGACCGCCACCGAGATTTTGGAGTGCGAAGCGGCATCCATTTTATTGCACGACGAAAAGCGCAACCGCCTGTTTTTTGCCGCCGCTACCGGCTCGGACCCCAAAAAGCTGGCCCAAATTCCCGTCCCGCTGGACGGTTCGCTGGCCGGAAACATCTTCCGCGATGATAAAACGATTATCCTGAACGACGTCACCCAAGACCCACGCCACTACGGCGCGGTCGGCGAGCAAATTGACTTCCGGCCTCGCTCTCTGCTGGGCGTGCCAATGCGCATCAAAGAGCGAGGCGTAGGAGTGTTGGAGGCGCTCAACAAACGGGAGGGCGAATTCAGCCAGGAGGACGCCCGACTTCTCAGCGTGGTCGCATCCCACGCGGCCATCGCCATCCACAATGCCCAACTCATTCACGCTTTACAAAAAGCCTACGAAGACATTAGCGAGACCGACCGGTTGAAATCCAACTTCCTGGCGCTGGCCTCTCACGAACTGCGCACCCCGCTTGGCATCATCATCGGCTACGCTTCCTTTTTACAGGAATCGAACCTGCCAGACGTAACCGACAACGCCGAACGCGTGCTTTCGGCGGCAACCCAAATGCGCTCGATTATCGAATCCATGACCAGCCTGCACCTGCTCCAGGCACGCGGACTGACCTTCAAGCCGCGCATCGTGCCAATTCAGCAGGTATTGCGCGCCGCTTACGAGGAGATGCGCCCCATCGCCGAGGAGATGCGCCACTCGGTCGCCTTGCAATTGCCGCCCCAATCGCTGCTCGTCACTGCCGACCCCGATAAACTGACCCCGGCTTTCGTCAATATCATCAACAACGCCATCCGTTTCACCCCTCCAGGCGGCGAAATCACCATTAGCGCCATAAACCGGGGCGGGAACATTCTGGCCTGGGTTAAAGACACCGGCATCGGCATTGCCCCAGAGAATCTGACCAAGATTTTCCAGGAGTTTTACCAGGTCGAGCCGCATACCACTCGTCACTTTGGCGGCCTGGGAATTGGCCTGACCATTGCGAAAGGACTGATTGAAACTCAGGGCGGGCGAATCTGGGCCGAAAGCGATGGGCTGGGCAAAGGAACCACCATCCGCGTCGTCCTGCCGCCCGCTGGAACTTCCTCGCTGGGTGTGGGACAGTGAACCAACGCAAACTTTTCGGCCTGGTTGTAATTGTCCTGACCGCCGCCTCGCTTGGTTTTGCCATGCTGACGCGCGGCCATCCCTGGTGGGACGATTTTGCATCCTACGTCATGCAGGCGCACGCCATCCTGAACGGCGATATGGACGAATTCATCATCCACAACGCCTTCACCGTCCAAAATTCATCCTACCCACCAGGCCCAGTCGCCTATCCCTGGGGTTATCCGTTGTTGCTCACGCCGGTGGTAGCGGTCTTTGGCATTCACCCGCTGGCGCTCAAACTGGTTGGAATTTTCTTTTACGCGCTGTTCCTCATTGTTTTCTTTTGGCTGGCCCAAACCCGCCTCACGGAAAACGAAGCGCTTCTCCTGACGGGCGTCTTGGCGGTCAACCCCATGTTGTTGCTGGCAAACGACCTGATTCTGTCCGATATCCCCTTCCTGGCCGTCTCCACGCTGGGAATAGTGCTGATTGACCACTGGAACAAAAAGCCTCTTCATATTCTATTGGGGGTGGCAGTTGGCATGACCATCTTCTTTGCCACCTTTCTGCGCACCAACGGAATTCTGCTCTGGGTTCCCCTGACCGTTGCTTGGCTGCTTCGCTATAAACGAGCCTTGAAAATTGCTTTGCAACAACTCCTGCCGCCGTTGAGTGCATTTGGCCTTCTGTACCTGGGCGCTGCCTCAATTTTCCCGAATGGGCAGGATTCGTACCTGAATCACTTCTCGATGTTCAGTCTTCCGCGTCTGTGGGAAAACTTTCTATTCTATCTGTGGCTTCCCTCGTGGACATTCAATCAAATCCCGGCTGGCGTGATTTTTTATCCAACTTTGGCGGTTTTCCTGCTCGTTAGCGCGTTTGCGCGCAAAAAGCGCGACCTCGCCATCCACGCCTACAGTCTCGCCACCCTCGCCTTGTTCATCCTGTGGCCCGAACGCCAGGGGTTGCGCTTTATCTACCCTGTCCTGCCCTTCCTGTTTCTCTTTGCCTTTGACGGCATGAATCGGTTGCGTGCGATTCTGCCCACCCGCTGGCAGACACTTGCCCCTTATGCCATCCATGGCTTCTGGAGCGTTCTGCTTCTGCTCTCGCTGGGCACGTCTATTTTTATGGCCTGGGGCAATTTGGCCGCCAACCGCGCAATTAACGGCCCGTTTGACGAATTCAGTTACGACCTGTACGAATTCATCCGCGAAGAAACTCCTGCGGATGCAGTCATCATCTTTGTCCGCCCGCGCGCCATGCGCCTGTTCACAGACCGCGACTCGTTCATGACCACGCGCTGCGAAGACCTGCCCAAAGGAGATTACGCCGCCATCCACGAGAAAATCGGGAATGTGGGACAAATCCCACCGGAGGAAATCAAACTCTGCACAGGGGTCACGCTGGAAGAAGTCTTTAACAACCGGCGGTTTACGGTCTATCGCATTGAGCCATGAAACCAATTCAACCTGTTCGGCCCGGTTGTTCGATATTTCCAACTGAATCAAACCAATTCATTCAAAAAAAAGCAGAGGAAATAGGATGAATATCCTACTTCATAACCCGCAAGTTTAACTGATTTTTAATGCAAATCAGACAAATATGATGTATATTATCAATAACGACACCTGCCTCCCTTTACTGGTAATTCAGGTGTCGCCACCGAAACAGGTTTGACATGTCCCCCCCATGCCGACCAAAATCGGTGGTGTCCCTCCCCCCTCAAGACTATCCGGTGTGCCATACGCATACCGGATAGTCCACTTAATTGTAAAATATTTGTATGACAACCGTTTACACATACATTTCCTCGCCCAATCATCGCTTCCCCGACCACCCAGAGCGACCAGAACGACTGAACGGACTGGCTCTGGAGCAACTTCCTGGCATCGAGCAAATTCCCATTACCCCGGCCAGCCTTGCGCAGGTGGCGCGAGTCCACCATCCGCGCATGATTGAGCAATTAGAAGCAGTTTGCGCCCAAGGACCAGGCCTGATTGACTATGCGCCAACCTATGCCACGCCGACTTCATTTACCGACGCGCTCAATGCCGCCGGGGCAGCCATCAGCGCCGTCCGCGCTGTGCTGGATGGAAGCGCCCATAACGGGTTTGCAATTGCGCGCCCGCCAGGGCATCACGCCGAACCAGGCCGGGCGATGGGCTTCTGCCTGTTCAACAATGCCGCCATTGCCGCTCAGGAAGCGCTGGCAGGCGGCCTGAAACGAGTGGCGGTAATTGATTTCGATGTTCATCACGGGAATGGGACGCAAGCCGCTTTTTTGAACGACCCGCGCTGCGGTTATCTTTCCACGCATCAGGAGGGAATCTACCCCGGAACGGGCTGGCTGGAAGATGCCGACAGCGCCGCCAGGCGCGGGCGCATCGTTAACGTTCCGCTGCCCGCGCGGACGGGGGAGACGGGGTTTCGGAAAATCCTGACGGGGGTGATAAGGCCGTTTGCGCAGGCGTTTCAACCAGAATTGTTGATTATCTCCGCCGGGTATGATGCCCACTGGCGCGACCCGTTGGCTTCAATGGGGCTTTCCACCGCCGGGTATGCCATGCTGTCGAGGGGATTGGTCGAGATAGCGGAAGAGAATTGCCAGGGTCGAATTGTCTTTCTTCTGGAAGGGGGATATGATGCCGGAAACGTGGCAAAGGGCATCGAGGCCGGATTCGCCGCATTAACCGGGCATCCATCCCAAGAAGTTGCGGATGCCTGCCCATATCGTGAGCCGGAGATTGACGACCGACTGGCGCGGACTCGGGCCTGGCATGGGTTTGGCACGGGTTGAGACAATCAGCCGGCCGCTTAGACCAGCGCATCCACCATTAGCGCCAGGAACAAAAACATCAGATACATGCTGGAGTAGCGATACATCATCCAGGCGACTTTGTTGCCTGCGTTTTTATAAACCCGCCAGGCGTAATAGAGCAGGATGCCGCCGAGCAGGATGGCCGAGAACAGGTAGACCGCGCCGGTGTAGCCGATGAGCGGAAGCAAAAATGTCACAGCGACCAATTCCACCGTGTAAATAAGCACTTGTTTGCGGGTTTCGGCTTCGCCGCGAACCACTGGCAGCATCGGTACGCCCGCTTTTTCGTAATCTTTGCGGCGCACAATGGCCAGCGCCCAAAAATGCGGTGGGGTCCACATGAAGATAATCAAAAACAGGATGAGAGCCGGGAGAGAAAGCGAACCGGTGACCGCCGCCCAACCAACCAGCGGGGGAATGGCGCCCGCCCCACCGCCGATGACGATATTCTGGACGGTGGCTTTCTTCAGGAGCATGGAGTACAAGACAACGTAGTAGATGATGCCCGCCAGCGACAGAAAGGCCGCCAGCAGGTTGACGTAGCCCGCCATGATGTAAAAACTGACGATAGACAAGCCCAGCCCAAAAGATAGCCCTTCGGCGGGGGTCATGCGCCCGGCGGCCAGAGGACGTTTGGCGGTGCGCTGCATGTTTTTATCCAGGTCGCGGTCAATGTATTGGTTAATGGCGCCAGAGCCGCCCGCCGCCAGCGCGCCGCCCAAGAGGGTCCAAAAAGCCAGCGAGAAGGAGGGCCAGGCTTTGGCCCCGGCGACCATCCCGGCAAAGGTTGTCACCAACAGCAGGCCGACAATGACAGGTTTGGTCAGGGTGAGAAAATCTTTGAGGCGCTGACGCACATCCAGCGGCGGGAAAGCAACCACGTCACGGGCGTAGAAACCAGCAGAGACGGTCAGAACGGCAAGCGAAACCCACACGGCAAGAGCCGTCAGGGCGTGCATGACCTGCAAATCGAGCGGGAAGTTGCGCGTGACGAGGAGAGCGCCAACGAAGGCCTGCGCGAAAAACAAAGTCACCGTGACAGTCGTGAGCGGAAGCAACAGGCGATGGTCGCGCTGCGCGCGCCAGGCATGGAAGAGCAGGGCCAGCATGAGGAGGGAGGCAAACCCGGCAGAAAGGCGGTGAATCAGTTGCGCCGCGCCGGTGAGGCTGCCCGGCAGACACAACGGCCAGGCGGCGCAATCTACGCCAGCAGCCTGCAAAGCCACCATCCGCCCGCCAGCAGTCAGCAAAATGACGGCCAGCAGGGTGAAAAGGGTCCGTTTGGCAAAAGAGGTGGAGAGAGAGAATTTCATGCTTGCTCCAGGAGGCAGGACAGGTCAGGGCCCCGTCTTACGCAGGTAAAAGGGGTAGCCAAAGAACAAAATGGAGGCAAAGGTGAACCATTGCAGGGCATAACCAAAATGTGGCCCTTCGGTGATTTCAATTTGTGGCTGGTAGGGGTAAGGCGGAGCATTGCGGGCGTCATCAGGATTGGGCTGGATAAACACCTGCAGCAGCGGGTAGGGCGTTTGGAGGGCGATTCGCTCCAGGTTGACGATGTTCCAGAAATCGAGGCGGGTTTGCCCTTCGGCCAGTGGCGGGTCTGGCACCCCGCCGAGGTCGGGTTTGGTTTGCCCTAATCGAATGATTCCGCGGATGGTTTGTTCACCCGGCTGGTCATATTTGCGCCAGTCGGCGGGGGTGGCGTTGCCTTCGGCGGGAATCCAGCCGCGCTCAACGAGGATGGCTGTTCCATCGGGGAGAATGAGCGGGGTGAGCAGGTGATAGCCATATTGGTTGTCGTAGTAGCGGTTGCGCAAGGCAATCTGATGCTCGAAGTCAAAAGAGCCGGTGACAGTCACGGCGCGGTATTCCATCGTGGTCAGGTCGGCCTTGGGCGCGGAATTCAGTTCGAGCGGAGGCATGGCGGTCGTCGCCAGGTAATGCGCGTTGAAAGCACGGCGCTGTTCCAGCCGGTCGAGCTGCCAAATCCCCAGCCGAGCGCAGAGCGCCGCGCCAAGAATGACAAGCAGGGTGGTTAATATCCACTTGCGGCTGAACATGGCGAGGAAAAGGTTCACACTGCCGCCTGTTCTCTCGGCTTGAGCGGCCAGAGGATGAAACTATAAAGCGCCAGCAGCGACCCCAACGGCACGCCCGCGAACAGGATGCCATAGATGCGCGTTTCCCAGGTGACCGGTTCGCGCACATCGAGGCCGAAGTAGTTAGACGGCTGGAAAGAACACTCGAAGATGAAATTTTCGGCGCGGTCGAGTTTGAGGCTGGCCGAAGTTCCTGCCGGGACGAAGAGCGGCCCCAGGCGGTGGTCGGCGGAATCTTCGTTGCGCACCACGAGGGTGTCGCCGATGACAAAAACCATGTCGGTCGGGATTTCGGGGCTGGCGTGACCTTGCGCCATCCGCTCCGCTGTTCCTGCCGGGATAAGGAGTTCAATGGCGCGCGGGGCGCGCCCGGCTTCGCTGCGCAGGAAAATAAAACTACCTTCGTTTAAGCCGATGGCTATCACAATTCCTATCGCCAGCCAGAGCAAGACGCGCTGAATAATTTGTTGTCTCATAAGGTTCAGGCAAGGGGCAAGTCAGAGACTTACCCCACCATGTCAAATCGCTTTTCCAATCAGATACAGGGCGGGGTAGTAGAAAATCCAGACCACGTCCACGAAGTGCCAGTAAACCGCCGCCGCTTCGACTGCCCAGTGTTTTTCAGAGCTATAGAGGCCGCGCCAGCCATTGCGCAGAATGACAAGCAGGAAAATCAGACCGGTGAGGACGTGAAAGGCGTGCATGCCAGTCATCAGGAAGAAGATGCCTCCGGCAGCGCTGCCATCCACCGTGAGGCCTTCATGAATGGCTTCGGGCCACTCCACGAAGACCACGCCCAGCAGAAAGGCCAGCCCTAGCAGAAAGGTGATGCTTGTGCTGATGAGGAAACCCTTGCGGTCGCCGAGCGCCATCTGCGTTTCGCCCCGGTTCATAAAAAACGAGGAGACGAGCAGAGCCGAGGTGACAATCAGGCCAAGCTCCTGATTGAGATGCGGGCGGGTGAAGCCAAGCAGGTTGAAGCGCGCCACGAACATGCCGCCAAAGACAAAGGCATCGGAGAGCAGGAAGAGCCACAACCCCAGGCGGTTGGTCGCCAACTTCCAGGCAAAACTGCTGTGGTCATGTTCATCATCGTCTTCGAGCAGTTTATAAATGTGCATGTAGTAATAAACGACCAGTCCAACTTTGAGGATGGCGGCCACCGAAAGCAGCAAAACCGAGCCGTTGGTGATAGCGATGAAGAACTCAACCGCAGTCAAAAAAGCCAACAGAACAAAAATGAACAGCCCTTGAAAAAGCGCGTCTTTTGAGACGTGCGAACCGGAATGTTGCGATGCGTGAGCGTGGGTCACAGAGTGCCTCCGAAATTACATTTTCACATACACCGAGCCGGGCAGGCCGTAATCATACGGTTCGCCAACGACCTCGAATTCTTTATCGTAGTTGTGGGCAGGCATAGGCGAGGGGACCTGCCATTCGGGCGAGCGAGAGTTCCAGATGTTGCCCGTTTCCATGACAGGACTGCGCAGGGTCTGAACGATGTTGTAGAAGAAAATCAGAACCGCAATGGCAATCAAAAAGGCCGCGATGGTCATTGCCAAATGCCAGGGGTCAAAACCGAGCATGGGGTCATAATCCGCAATGCGGCGGCGCATTCCAAGCAGACCAACGCGCATCATAAAAAGGGTGAGAACGAGGAAGGAGGGCGTCATCAGCCAGAAGTGCCATTTTCCCAGCGTTTCGTTCAAGCGTTTACCGGTGGCCTTGGGGAACCAGTAGTAAATGGCCGCGAAGAAGGGGAAGATGTAGCCGCCAAACATGGTGTCGTGGAAATGACCGACGATAAAGTAGGTGTCGTGCAGGTGCAAGTCGGTCGAAACGGTGGCATTGGGCGGGCCGGAGAGGCCACCAAGCAGAAAGACGACAATGCCACCCAACACGAAGAGCATTGGCGTAGGCGTTTCGATTTTACCTTTCCAGAGCGTAGCCACCCACGAGAAGAACTTGACGCCGGTCGGGACAGCCACCAGCAGGGTGCTGTACATGAACGGCACGCGCAGGTATTCATTCATGCCGGAGGTGAACATGTGATGCGCCCAAACCAAAAAGCCAACCAGCGCAATGCCAATGGAGGAAAGCGCCACCCATTTGTAGCCAAACAGCGGTTTGCGAACGAAAACCGGCAATAGTTCTGAAATAACACCCAGGCCGGGCAGAACGAAGACGTACACCGCCGGGTGCGAGTAGAACCAGAACAGATGCTGAAACAGGATGGGGTTGCCGCCTTTGGCGACATTGAAGAAGGGCATGCCAAACAGCCGCTCAAACATGCTCATTTGAAAAGAGAGGCCAATCAACTGCGTGGCGGTCAGCGAAATGAGCGAAGTGGCAACCGAGGCCCAGACCAAAATGGGCATTCGGAAGGCAGTCATGCCGCGCGCCCTCATGCGCAAGACGGTGGCAATTAGATTGAGCGCGCCAAGAATGGACGACCAACCGGCAATCCACACGCCCAGGTAGAACATCTGAATGCCAATGGGAGCGCGAATGGCGAGCGGAGCGTAGCCGGTCCAGCCGGTATCGAAGCCGCCTAGTCCCAGGCTGCCGAGCAGGATAACCGCCGCCGGAATGGCTATCCAGAACGAAAAAGCGTTGATACGCGGAAAAGCCATATCCGCCGCGCCAATGAGCAGTGGAACAAGATAGTTGATAACGCCAGCAATCCCAAGCAGGATGGAGATAATCATCACCATGCCATGCAGGCTCATCAGCGAGTTATAAAGATTGAGAGCGGCGGTCTGGTCAGGGGTGAGCGCGGTCAAAACTTGCAAGCCCGATTCGGCCAGTTCCAGCCGGAAGAGCAGCGCAAACAGACCGCCCACACTGAGCAAAATGAGCGAGGTCACGGTGTACTGAACGCCAATGACCTTATGGTCGAGCGAAACACCAAAATATTTGCGCCAGCCAGGAATGTCTTCATGATGGTCATGCGTGGCTTCGCCTTTGGCCCATTTCCACCAGTCGGTGAGCGCGCCCACCCCAGCCAGGAAAGAGACCGCGCCCACCAGCGCGCCAAACACCCAGGCGCCTTCATGGAAGCCGAATTTGGCCGGGTCGAAAAAGGTCAATCCCATCGCAGCGCGGATGGCGGTAAACAGAAGGATGCCCGCCAGCGTGCCAATCACCTGGAAGACCAGCCCGCGCACGATGCCATAGTAACCAAGCAAACCGTAGAAGAAGCCCAGCGTACCTACCAACAGGGCAAGCATCCATGAGGGAACATCCATCCAGTACGTTGATTGGAACCCACCAGAAGTGGCGGTATGGAGGCCAATCCCTAGCGCCAGACCCAGCAGCGTGCCAATCAACAAAAAGATGAGCGCGCGGTTGAAGTTGCCGGTTGGGGATGATGAGGCATGAGTCATTCTCGTCCTCCTATTTGAGGGTTTTGATAAATTCAATCAGGTCGGCAATTTGCCCATCTTTCAGGTAAGAGAAATTGGGCATGGCATTGGGCGAAAAACCCTGATGCACTTTTGCCGAAGGATTACGAATCGATTCGGTAATGTAGGCTTCATCCGCCAGGACGGTTGTGCCATCGGCCAGAGGCACCTGTGAACCCCACAAGCCCTTCCAGGAGGGGCCAACGCCTTTCGAGCCATCTAACGAGTGACAGGCTTTGCAGCCCGCTTCGTTATAGATTTTTTCACCGCGCTTGGGGTCAGGGTTGGCAAGGGCGGCTTCGGCCTCGGCGGCAGCAATAGCAGCCTGTTCGCTCACCCAGGCGGCATATTCATCCTGGGCAATAACTTTAATGGGAGACTCCATATAGGCATGAGAAGAGCCGCAAATTTCGGCACAGCGAACTTTGTAGTCACCAATCATGGTTGGGGTAATGCGGTAATCTTCGACGCGCCCTGGCACCAGGTCGTGTTTAACGCGGAATTCCGGCACCCAAAAGGAATGCAGCACATCGCTCGATTCCATCTTCAGCACGACCTGCTTATCCACCGGCAGGTAAAGCGTATTGGAAACAAAGCCTTGCGGATACTCAAAGCGCCAGCCCCACTGATACCCTACCACTTTAATTTCCACCGCCTGCGGGTCTACCCGCTTGACCTGCGCGAGGTTATCGGCTCCAATGTAGCCTAAAACGACCACAATCACCAGGGGAATGAAAGTCCAGGTCACCTCAAGAGAAGTGCTGCCTTCGATGTGTTCGCCATCCCCCTGCTCGCCGGGTTTGCGCCGGAAAACCACCAGGCTATAAACCAGCGGAACAACGATGAGCGCAAAGAAGAAAGCAATCAGTTTAACTTGCAGGTCCATCAACCAGTCAATCGGCCCAGCCTGCGCCGCGGCGGGGACCGGCATCAATTCTAAACCATCCAATCCCAGATAGGTCAGGACCGATACGATGGCAATCAGGACCGCTATAACGATATAGTGACGCAGATTCTGCATACTTTCATCTCCTCGAGGCAAAAGTGCTGTATTACTCTTCCCAGGGATTACTCAGCCAATCTTCGGCCTGGGCAAAGGTCATGGTGCGGCGGTCATAAACCACCACCTGGCCCGATTCTTTTAACGAGACCAGCATAACCTGCATGGGTGATTCCCCGGCCACAAAACTCTTCATAAAAATTTCCCGATTGATGGTCTTGTCGTCGTAATCCACAATCACCAGGTCAGGGCGCGTTTCCAGGGCTGGCAAGGCTTCTTCCAGGGTGGTCAACATACTGACGGTCGCCGACTTTTCGACCCAGCGTTCCGCATACAACTTTCGCAAACCTTCGCGGAACAGCGGATTCGCCGAGACAATCAAGACGCGCCGGGCATGGGCGTGGGAAGCAGTCATCGAAAAATTACTCACCTTAAAACAAGATGAAACAGAGATAATTTACCAAATTATCCCTGTTTTGTCAGTGAAAGGCTTGTGTTCTTTGGGGGATTTCAAAAAGCAAAGCGGGTGATTTCTCCATCACCCGCTTTTTCTACAGCAAATCCATCTGCGCTGCTCTGGCAACGGCTTCGGCACGGTTGTTGACTTCCATCTTCTCCAAAATATGCCGGATATGGGTTTTGACCGTGTTTTCAGAGATGAACAACACTCCGGCAATTTGCGCGGTGGTTTGCCCGCGCGCCAGGCATTTCAACACTTCCACTTCACGTTCACTCAACAACCCGCGGTTACGGTCGGTCTGTGACCGGCGAACCGCCTGCAATACCCGCGCCGTTACTTCAGGCGAAAGAACGGAGTTGCCTGCATAGACCTGCAAAATGGTATTCTTGAGCGTATCAGGTTCCGCATTTTTCAACACATAGCCATTGGCTCCGGCCACAATTGCGCCAATCAGGTCATCATCGTTCTGTGAGATGGTGAGCATGAGGACTTTTTGAGAGGCATCTCTTTTGCGAATCGCGCCCAGAGTCTGGATTCCGTCAAGGATGGGCATGTTAATATCGAGCAAAACGACATCGGGTTTTACACGCTCGATGAGGGCAAGAGATTCCTGCCCATTGGCAGCCTCTCCAACAACCTGGAACTCAGGCATCTCTTCCAGCAGGCTGATAAGTCCCCGCCGAAAGAGGGCATGGTCATCTACAACGACAATTCGCACGCGGTTCATCGTTTCTCCTTGACCGGTACAGGCAAACGCAAGGAAACCACCGTGCCTGCCCCCGGCTGGCTGGCAATTTGGAAATCAGCTCCAATGCTTTCGGCGCGCTCATGCATGCCACGCAGGCCAAAGCGAAGGCTTCCATCCACTTGTTCAGGGGCAAAACCTTTCCCATCGTCATGAACTTCGATTAAAACGCTGTCCGATTTTTGGATGCCACGTATCGACACATTGGCGGCCCCGGAATGTTTGCGAACATTGCTCAAGGCTTCCTGGATAATGCGTATCAACTGGGCCTGAACGTTGGGCGGGTACTCCACCACCAGGTTGAACTCGTCGAGCGCAATTTCCTGCCCGGTGGCCTGCTCATAATCCGATGCAACCTGCCGCACCCAATCGGCCAGGCTGGAGGAGGGAGCGCGCCGCAGGTTTTCGATGGCCTGCCGTGCGTCAATGTACGCATCGGACAGGGTGCGGTAACTGGCCTGAAGCGTGCTGGTCAGCCGTTCGGTTTCGCCGCGCGAGAGGTAATTTTGCATTTGCGCGGCCTGGATTTTCAGAAAAGCCAGGGTTTGGGCCAATCCATCATGAATTTCGCGTGCCAGGCGGGCGCGTTCATCCACCACTGCCTGATATTCCAGCTTCACCATTAGCCGGGAATTTTGAATCAACAGGGCGGCCTGCCCGGCCAGGGTTTCAAGCAGGGCCTGGTGACGCTGGGCAAAAGCCTGAGTAGAATTGGCGCCGAGCAGCAACACCCCCTCCGGGCCCTGGTCCTGCCAGACCAGCGGCACTGCGTGAAGGGTCTTCCAGGTTTCGCGCTTGTTGAGAGTGACATTTTCCAGTGACATGCTATGCCCGGTGGAGAGGACGCTTTTCCAGATTCCTTCCAGGAACAATCCATCGGGGATGGAGGGAGATTGCCCGGCGGATTCATCGCGACAGGTAAAAATTTGCGGCGCAGCCTGAATCTGGCCCGGCAAGCCAGACGGAATATACAGCAGGGCAAAATCCACTGCCAGCGTTTTGCGGATATTTTCAAGCAGGTTTTTGAGCAAAGAGGGCAGGTCGGAGCGCGGCGTGGCAGCAGTTTGCAGGTAGAGCAGCGCGCCAATCTCCTGGTTGCGCTTTTGCAAACCCTCCAAAGCCTGCCCCGTCAACTGCAAAACTTCCTCAACATACTGGCGCATTTCCTGAGCAAGGGCAGGCTTTTCATCAAAGTAAAAATTGACCACGCCCACCTCGCGCCCGCCGCTCTGAAGCATGAAACACTCTACATAAGAGGAAAACGGAGCGTCCGCCGGTATCAGCGGGCAACCCCGTTCCCCATGCCGCGATGAGCAATTTTTACAGGCCTGGCGGGTTTCGGGGCTGGCGAGGCGCTTTGACCAGGTTTGGAGAGCCGTCGAAGGCACCTGCCCCTGCAGCAACGCCGGTAGCGATTGCCGAAATTCATCAAGGGGGATAAAGGATGTCCCCGAAGCGCGCAAAACCGCCTGGCCATTTTCGAGCGCAGCCTCCAGAATGTCTCTTTCGGAATGCGCTTCAAGAAACTTACGCTGTAATGCCAGAGCCAACTGTAACCGCTGGCGGGAGTCTTCAGGCTGTGCCTGCTGGGCAGCGCGACGCAGAGAAAGCCGCAGCCAAAATTCCAGCACTGCGGTCAATAATCCGGCAGTCAGGGCGGCAACCAATGTCGAAAACCACAGCGCCCAGGGGGCCTGCATCATCAGGTAAAAACCAAGCACCAAAAAAAGCGCGGCAAACGTGGCCCAGCGAGCCCGCGCCAATTCCCGGTCATCCATGCGGGTAATTACTCCCTCACTGCCGCCAGCACTTCGGCGCTGTGGTCGGCGGGTTTTACGTTCTCAAACACTTTCTTAATTTTGCCGTCAGGGTCAATAACAAATGTGGTGCGCAGAACACCCATGTATTCTTTGCCCATGAATTTTTTCGCCCCCCACACATGGTATGCTTCACAAACCGCATGGTTTTCATCGGCGAGCAAAGAAAAGGGAAGTTGGAATTTTTGCTTGAATCTGGCGTGCGATTTCGGTGAATCAGGGCTGACGCCCAAAATCGTCACCCCGGCTTCTTGATAGGCAGAATAGTCATCACGGAAATTGCAGGCCTCTGTGGTGCAGCCTGGGGTATCATCTTTTGGATAAAAATACAAGACAACGGTCTGCCCACGAAAATCGCTCAAGCGGCGCACGACGCCGGTTTCATCGGCCAGCGCAAAGTCGGGAGCAGGGGTACCAGGTAAAATCGTCATCGCTTTTTCCTCCGGCTGTTATTATAACCATCTTCGCCCTCAGCAATTACGCAATTTTCTCGCAACGTTAACAAAACTCTATAAATGTCGCCCCCCGGCCATAGGAGAGCCAGTTTCGCGATAGTTGAAATTTTGTTCATTTCGGTATAAACTAATATTGTTACATGTAGCACAAATTTTCACTTTATCCATCTGATAGATTAAGCCATTCTTGCCGCAAGAGGCGCGGGGAGTATAATCATGAGTCAACATCCATCCGAAAACGAGGGAAATGAACTTGATTTTGATTTAATCAAGTGGGTGACCGAATATCAGGGACGACGACGGCGGCTGCTCCCGCCCCAATTTGCCGAAAATGAAATCGTAGCCGGGCCTTATCCGCTCGATGTCAATCTCCTGGGGGCCGGGTATGTACCCTCCTTCCCCAACCTGGATGCAATTGTGGTTGCGCCCGATGGAGAGCGTACCCCGGCAAAAGGCGGATATATTCACCTTGCGCCAGGACGCTACAAAATTTACTATGTAGACCGGCAGGAACGTTATATGACCCTGCCTGAAGTCCAGGCCGTCACACTGGATGGCGCAAACGTCCTGTTTTCTTGCGGAATCACGTTCACAGTGAACAACTCAATGGACGTCCAAAATATCCGCAACCCAATGGACGCGCTGTTCAAAGTCTGCGAAGCCGCTCTGCGACACGTCATCCGAACTCATAAACACGACGAACTGATTGACGAAAAACCAGATAGAGATGACCCCGACGCGGCGAGCGCGATAAAAATTATCTCCGACCAGCAAATTTCGGATGCTGTCAAACTCCAGGTCAACATGAGCGAAGCCTGCCGCGCATTCAGCCTTCACAATGTCAACATCATCGAGCGAAAAGGACACCCACGCCTGCTCAACGTGCGCGAAGAAGAGGCCATCCAATTACGCGCGGGGCGGAAAGAAATTAAGCAAACTGAAATGAAAACAAAAATCGCCGTGACACAAAAACTGTTGACCACCCAACAAGGCACAGTGACCAAACAGCAGGCCGATAATGAAAAAATCCGCCGTGAAACTCTGTTTGCCGCAGAAAAGCTCGCTGTGGAGCTGGAACAATTGCGCCAAACGCCCAGGTTTAGCCATGAGGAAAATCTCAAAATCATCGATGCCCGCATCGAAGCGCTTAAGACACTCATGCAAGCCCAGGCCATGCCCGGCTCTTCCCGCAGCATTGAAGAACTTCGACAACTGGTCGAAAGAATTATCACTGAAATGCCCAATATCACAGAGGAAACAACCAGCCCAGCCCCAGCAAAGGATAAAAAAGGCTCGGAGGACGATGAGTTTATTGAGATACTCATCCCCAAGAAAAAGAAAAAATAGCCGGAGAACGCCTCAGCCATGGAGAAGCACGCGCTTTGGGTTGAACTCAGTCCGTCCGGGCAAGGCTGGCAGGCAATATTTGCCTGTCAATTTTGCGTGCAACCTTTTGAAATATTGCAAAGAAGCCGATGGGGATTTAACGCGGCAGCCCTGCTAACCGAGGCGCTTGACCGCCAGAGACTCTTTATTGAATCTCAATTTCATGGCGACCCATTCACAGAACCAAGCCATGAAAACAGTCTAACCCTGCGCTGCATCCAATGCCCCGGTGAGGGGCTATTGTTAGCGCTGATTGGAATGGTAAAGGCCCCCACTCAAGATGAAGCACGCAACAACGCGCTGGAATATTGCAACGAACTGACTTCCACCTTCCCGCATGACTATAAAATCTACCCGGCAGTTACCCCTCAGACTTTTGCTCAACTGACAGGCCGAGAATTCCTGGCAAACTGTCAAACGACCCAAAGCATGACGCAGTTGTTACGTTTCCAGAAACAAATCCGCACCCAAAAGGGTCTGGCCTATGTCATCGGATTCTGGCAAACCAGCGACCGTTCTGACGAGCAAACCTGGCGAATCTTGGGGAACTATCCCCGTCCCGCCATGCTCAACATCAGCCTGCGCCCCACCATCGTCACAGGCGAGGAACGGCAGTTGATATGGGATATGAAAACGATTTCCATCCCATACCAAAACATCTCGCAGATGCATCCGACCCAGCCTTTCGACCAATGGGTCGAACCCTTTCTCGCGCGGCGGCTCAACCCCTGGAAGCGCTATTATCTAATGCAAGTGCATCTGCTCTCTCCGGCAGGCGTCACAGATTCGCTGGCGCGCCCAATTGGCGCAGCCATGACCCGCGAAACCGCCGACTTATTCTCGCCCGGCTTTTTGACCGTTTACCCCCCCAACAACGCTGCCGCCAAAGAATGGCGCACGCGCCTCAAAAAACAGGAAATCACCCCCACGCACCTGACCAGTCTTTCCCACTTAAGTGACCTGGCGGACCTGAATGAAGTCCATAGCGTCTTCCGCCTGCCTTACCCGCCAGAAATCGGATTGCCCGGCGTAACCTTTCTCGGCCCCCTTGCGCAATGAACACAAGCACCCTGCCGGCCAAACGTATCCGTGTTAAAGTGCTTAAGCACTTGCCGCTTGGTCTCCTGGTTGAGAGCGACCACCAGCAACAAGGCATTGTGCGGGTGCGTGAAATTTCCTGGGAGGAAAGCAAACGTCAAAATTGGCAAAACCTGTATCCTCCTGAATGGGAGGGCTGGGCAGTCCGAATTAGCAGCAAGCAGGGCCAAAACCCCGAATACAGCCTGCGCCTGGCCGAAAGCGACCCCTGGGATGACCTGCCCGAAACTCTCGACAAAAACCAGGTCTACGAAGGTATCGTAACGGGCGTCGTCCACTATGGAGCTTTTATTGAACTCGCATCTGGACTGACCGGCCTGCTGCATAAATCGCAGTTTCCGACCTGGGTCAACACTCCACCCATCGACCTGTTCTGGCCCGGCGACCGGGCACGCGTCATCATCCGCCAGGTCGAGCGCGAAGCCCGGCGGCTCAGCCTGGGGCTTCCGCCCCTCTCTCCGCCGCCAGAGGAAGGCAAACTGCCCCCAAAAGTTGCGCGTGGAATAGGCACAGAGGGAAACTATGTAACCATGTTAGATGAGTTCTTGCGCTCTGGCGCGCCCCGCCAGCACATTTTGCTGGTGGAGGACGAACCAGAACAGCAAAACGCCATCCAAAACTGGCTCACCCACGTTGGTCAGCGCGTAGATGCCCTTGAAAACGCAGAAAAAGCTCTGCGCCTGCTTGCAGTCTCTCAGCCCAACCTGGCACTCATCGATGTTGGTCTGCCCGATATGAGCGGCACCGACCTGGCCAGGCAAATTCTCGATGCCTGGCCAAGCGTTCGGGTGGTGATTGCAACCGATTGGGCGCATCAGGAAAGTCTGGCTGGGGTGTTAGACGACCTGCGGCAACGCGGCGTGGAACTATACCCCAAGCCACTCTTGCCCGAAGACCTGATTGCCATGCTGCAGGGCAAAAACACCCGTGCCGGAAACCTGCCCACGGGTTCGAGGCAGAATCCCATCAGACGGGGCATTCCCCCGACCGAATCATTTGGCAGCGAATCCAAAAAATCCATCCACAGCCTGCTCCGACAAGCCCGCCGCTACCTGGGATTCGAGCAGGCCATCCTGTTCGAGTTCGACCCAATTCACCGCGCAACCTCCATCCGCGACCGCTCCGGCGAAGGCATCCTCGAAAAAAACGCTCTGGCTGCGCTGGTCTACAGTCCGGTGCGCGATGTGGCCGAAGATGGCGAAACGATTGTCATGCCAGCCATCGAACCACGCGACCGTGACCGATTTCGCTATTTGCTGGAACTGTGTCCTACCCTGACAAGCTGCATCGGAGTAGCAGTGCCATCCAATTTTGCCCTGTTCCTGTTGGGGGAACGTCCCCGTTCCATCACAAAAGAACAGCAAATTTACGCCGAAGCCATCGCGCAATCCCTTGGCGCGCTGCTCGAACAACAGTCTTTTTACGAAAAATCTATCCTTATCCAGCGCACAGCTCTCATCGGCCACCTCACTCGCGCCATGACTCACGAAATTAACAACCTGGTGGGGCCATTGGCCGCCCGCCTTGACCACCTGCAAATCAACCTGGCAAAGTTAGAAAAGCAACCCGACCCAACGCGCCGGAATGCGCTTCTTCAAAATGCTTTTGATGACACCCGCCAAATCATCCAGCGCATCATCAACACCACCCGCATGTTCGGGCGAATCACCACCAAAGGCAAACACGAAATCCTACGGATTGATGAAATCATTCGCGAAACTATTCATTTGTTAAAAGACACCAGCGACCGGGCGCATGTGCAAGTCGTTTTCAACCCGCCTCAACAAATGCTCATCATCCGCAGCCAGGCAGCCGCTTTTGAGCAGGTGTTGCTCAACATCTTGCTTAACGCCGTGCAACAAATTGCCGAAACCCGCCCAGCCGGCAGTGGCTGGGTGCAAGTGCGCATTGATGAACCAATCAACCCGCTTGAAACCGGTTTCTTTCGCATCCTGGTCGAGGATAACGGCCCCGGCATCCATGCCCGATTGTGGGACAAGGTCTTCGAGGCGGGCTACACCACCCGTCAGGATGGCAGCGGAATCGGTCTGTACATCTCTCGCAACCTCATCCAGGAAATGGGCGGGCGAATTTACATCACGGAAAGTTGTATCCTGGGCGGAACGACCTTTGCGATAGAAATTCCGCATCAGATTTGAAAGATGCCTATGTGCCGCGTACTAATTTTAGACGACGACCTGTTTTATGCCGAGACGATTCAACTCATTTTGCAGGATGAAAAAGAAACGCACGCCGATGTCGTCACGCAAGCACAGGATGCCATCCAAAAGGTCGCCGAGGCAGTTCGCCGAAACAAACCCTATGAAATCCTGTTAATTGACCACCGTCTGGGGCCAGGAAAAGACGGCATCGAACTATTTAAAGAATTACGCGCCATCAGCCCAGCTTCAGACGGCATTATCTTTACCGGTTACGAAGACCCGGAGAGCGGGCTGATGGCCTACGAGGCCGGGGCTTTTCGGTACCTGCCCAAAACCGCCGACAATCGCGAAATCCTGTTTGTAGTTCGCGCCCTGCGGCAATGGCGCAAGGAACAGCGTGAACATAGCTGGCAAAAGATTTTTAGCGAGATGATGGAAGCCTCCATTCGCGAACAAGACTTTCACGCGGTTGCCAGGACAGTCGTACAACGCTCGCTGAAATTGGGATTCAACCGAGCGCATTTATTCTGGGTTCCCACCGGGCGCGATGCCAATTCGGATGGATACATGCTGGGAATTCGCGGCTCTGGAGAAGGACGAATTGCCAACTTTGGAAGCCGTCTATTCCCTATCAATGAGTGGGTCAACCTGGAAACCTTACTTCTGAGTCGCAGTCCCATCTCTTTGCGCGAAGCGAGTTTGGAGACGGTTTCGGCCTCCATGCAAACCAATGGTTACCAACCGCCGGCCAGCGAAGTGACTTTTCTACCCCTGTTCAGCGCAGACCGGCTGTCAGGCATTTTGATGCTCGACTATGGCCCGGTCCACAAATTTCTCAATGAACACGAGCGTCTCTGGCTGGATTTTTACGCCAAACAGGTTTCGCTGACGCTGGAACATGCCGCTCTCTACACCAAAGAGAAAAAAAACAGCCGCGAGCAGGCCGCTGCCAACCGAATTGGGCAAGAAATCACCGCTGGGGCAACCGACCGAACCCTGGACGAAATCCTGGAAGATATACGCGGCAAAATCGGCATCTATTTTGACACCGACAACTTCATGGCAATTCTCATTGACGAAGATAACCAGGAACTCCATTTACATCTCCGCTACCAGAACGGTCAGTTGCGCAGCCCCTCTAAAAATCCGTGGGGCAATGGGTTAGAAGGCTGGTTTCTGGAACGCGGCGAACCACTACTCATCCAATCGAAGATAGAAGAATTTATGCGACAAAACGGCATTCAGGCAACCAGCGAGATTCCATCCTGCTGGTTAGGCGTTCCTCTCAGGGTCAACGGGAAAGTCATCGGGGGGATTATCCTCGCCAAAAATCAGCCAGAACCACCCTTCATCGAACGCGACAAAGATTTGCTTACCCTGATTGCAGACCAGGTGGCTGGGGCTATTCAAAATTGCCGCGCCGCCGAAAAAGAACGCCAGGAAATGGAGCGGCTCAACGTGCTGAGCCGGGCCGGGTTTGAGATGTTGCAAGTGGCGCGCGAAAACGAAGAAAACCTGTGGAAGACCGCCCTCACGCTTGCCACTGCCAGCTTCGGTGTGGGATTTAACCGAGCCATGCTCTTCCTTTTGCTGGAACATACTTCGCTGGTGGGCCGGGCTGCCATTGGCACAGAAGACAGCGAGAAAGCCAAATCTGATTGGCAAACAGACGAATTGCGGCACTACACCTTCGATGATTTTCTGAGCGACCTGCGTGCGCGCAGATTGAATCTTACTGATTTTGACCCGCTCATTCAAACCATCGAAATTCCCCTTAAAGACCAGGTCAATGCCTTTACAGAAGTCATCAATACCGGACAGATAAAGCGGCTGAGCGCAGAAGAAGCACGCTTGCAACTGCCCCCCGAAGTGACTGCAAAAATTAACGTTGCAGAGTGCGCTGTGTTGCCCCTCTTCACAGGGAAAGGGAAAGTGGAAGGGGTTGTCCTGGTTGACAACAAGCACAACGGGAAACCCATTTTAGGGCGCAACTTGAACCGCCTGCAAACCGTGCTGAATTACGCCGGACTGATTTGGGAAACCCTGCGCGAACGAGAAAAAAGCGAAAACCTTCTATATGCCAACCAGGAAATTATGAGCCGCTCTGGCCGGGAGAACCTGGTCGACACGCTCTCGCGCGTCTGCAACGCCGCCCTGGGCCTAACCGAAGCCGACTGGTGCATCATTTACCCATTCCTCCAACACCGCAGGCCACTGACCTTTGACACCGCCAACATTAGTTACGCCGGGGAATTGAAATCCAGCGTGAAGAATGTGCTTGTCAAGAAACGGCCCAGCTCGAGCGGCATGACGTCGTATGTCCTGGAGAAAGGTGGTTTGTTCTTCTCCGATGTTCATCATCCAGACGCCCGAATTGGGCGCAAAAGAATTGATGAGCATGGTTTTATCCAGAGCGAAGGCGTGAAGGCCATGATTGGGATGAGCATCCAGGATGCATCTTCCAACACGCCGCTGGGGGTCTTTTACATGAATTTCCGCGAGACGCGCCAGTTTTCAGAGCGCGATATTCGCCACGCCCGTTCATTTGCCAGCCTGGCAGCCTTCGCCATTGCCAACGCGCGCCGCATGGACGAACAAGAACAACGCCGCAGGCTGGAGGCCGCCTTGCAAACTGCCGAGGCTGTCAATTCAGGCACCGGGCAGGAAGAAATGCTCAAAAATGTATTGGAGCGCCTGCACCGATTCTTTCACGAAACAACCCTGTGCGTCTTAAGCTACGAGGAAAGTGAACAGGCGTTGAAATTTTTCCCCGGCGCATTAGAATTTTACAAAATCAACAACCCCGCCTACCGACGGATGCGTAATTTTCCACTCGATGGACACTCCATTGCCTGCGCAGTCGCCCGCAAGGCGCTTAAGAGTGGCGAAATCGAAATCCTTAACATTCCGAATGTGCATAACCAACCGGAATACCTGGGGCTGATTGTCGAGACTCAATCCGAATTGTGCGCCAGCCTGGTCAGCAGCGAAAAAAAATTGCTAGGGGTGCTGGCGCTGGAACGCAGAGAAATCTCCGGGTTCAATCAGGATGACGAGGCGTTGGTTAAGACGGTGGCGCGGCAACTCAGCCTGGGGCTGGAGCGGTTCAAACAGCGGGAACACATTCATTTCAACAAAACGGTGGCGACCATGACGGCCTGGGCCGCCGACCTGGCGCATGAAATTAATAACGAGGCCGGGAATATTCAAACCTGGGCTTATCTCATCAAAGAGTTTACCGACAAAAACTCGCCCATTTGCGAATATGCCAATCAAATTGAAGAGAGCGCGCAGAGACTCTCGGCAGCCGGTTCCTGGAGCGACCAGGGAAAACTACCCATCCCGCTTGACCAATCTCTAGAAAAATACGCTGGGCCAATTGCACGGCAGCTGGGTGTCACCTTTATCCTGCAGGCAGGAGCTCCAGGGGTTTACATCAACGCCAACCCGGCCCAATTTCAGCGCGTCTTGCGCCATCTCATCCGCAATGCCGCGCGCGCCATGAGCAACCGCAGAGAAAAGAAACTCATCATCCAGACTAGCCTCCTGGATTCTGAGACGGTTGAAATTCAGGTGCAAGATTTTGGCCCCGGCGTGCCAGAAAAGGTTAGACCCTTCCTGTTGCAGACCAGCATCACCACCAAAGGACGACCTGGCGGCTATGGTCTGTTGATTTCACGGCAGGTCATTGAGGAAATGGATGGGACCATTCAGTTGCGGCCTGCAGAACCGGGCAAAGGCGCGCTCTTTTCAATCAAAGTTCCAATCATAAAGACTGTGGAGAACCTTGCGAGATGACAGGCAGCATACCCAAAGAATTAGATGCCATGCCGCGCATCTTAATTGTGGATAATGACCCGCGAACGCGGCGCGCATATCAGGAGTTGCTCAAACACTGGGGATATCAGGCCATTGTGGCAGAGGGCGACGGTCAATCGCTGCTGGAAGACGCTCAGGCCAAAGCCAGGAATCACCGCTGCCAGCTCGTCCTGATGGATATGCGTCTCATTGACGACTTCGATGACGACGACAAAAGCGGCCTGGAGTTAATTTCCAAACTGGAACCAGCCTCCTGCATCATGGTCAGCGCCAGGGCCAACCTGGCCGATGCCCGCAAGGCAGAAGAAAAAGGGGCAAGGGGTTTTGTGGGCAAAGGGGAGGGACCAAAAGCCCTTCAAGAAAAACTTGAGTGGGAAGCACGAAAAATTTGCGCGACCAAAAAAGGATTGCGCATCGAACCCGCGCAAATTTTGGAGCAACTCACCAACACCCTGATGAGCAATCAAGTTCCAGCGCAATATTATGACCAGATTTCTGACGCTTTATTGCACTTATTTCCAGATGCGCAACAATTAAAAATTGAAAAAATTGGCACCATACACATTTCATCTGACTTTCTGACCGTTCCGCGCCCGCGTTCGGTAATCTTAAAAGTTTACGAAGATGACCGACAACCGGTCATCGTCAAGCTGGCGCGCGTCCACAAAGTCAATCGCGAGTTACATAATTTTAAGAGTTATATTAAGGGACGTCTTTACGGTAACTACGTCCCGGTTCTTGAGAAAGAAACCATCCTTTGGGACATTGGCGGATTGAAGCTTTCTTACGTTGGAACAATTGACCAGAACTTCTCTAATTTTTTTGCCAACCAGCGCATTGGAAAAATCAGGCAAAGCCTTACGAATTTTTTCAAAAGCACCTGGAGCCCATACTACAAACAGCCCGTTGAGGTCCATCAAGTCTCACTGTTCGATTTGTATTGCCAGGTTTGGGATAGAGACTGGGTGGAACGCATCAGACGATTTACAGGCTTTCATCCCGATTTGGAGATGGGGCAAGAACGCTGGGAACAAACCCAGGCGCCTGACCCCATTGAGTGGTTCAAGGCCAACATCATTGGAGAGCGCGACCAGAGTATCGTTGAACATACCAAAATCGCTGTTACGCACGGCGACCTGCACGGCGATAACATCCTGGTCGATTCGGGCGGCAATATTTGGGTGATAGATTTCGAGCGCACGCGCGAGGGTCACATTTTGCAAGATTTCATCGAACTTGAATCAGACATCATCAACCGCCTCCCTTGCACCAATGAAAATTTCGCGGCTTTCCTTTCAATATGCATTACAGCCTGCGAAGAGACTGAAATCAAAGGCATGGAAATGACCGAATCGGTGGAGACGCAAACGGAGATGAAAAAAGCCATGCTGACCATTTCCCACCTGCGTTCCCTGGCCCGAGAAAGTACCGGAATCACAGACGCGCGCCAATATTTATTAGGACTGCTCTTCAATACCCTGTTCCGCGCAACCATTTCCACCAGCCACCAGCGCAAACAATGCCAGCAGCGCGCCCTAATGCTGGCCAGCATCCTGTGTCATCGGCTCGACCATTGGGAAGAAGCGTGGCCGCCCTCCCATTGGCAAAAATTCATCTATCAGTGAGGCAATCATGGACAACAAAGACCCCCGGCAAACCAGCACAATGAAGGAATTCGGCAAGGAACATGATGTGGGATATCGGCAGGAAGTATTAGGCCCCCTCTTCAGATGCATTAAGAGCGCCGATTCCTGCTACCTGATTGGAGCGGGCAGCATGGGTAAAACGCGCCTGCTCGACCACCTGGTGCGCACCGATGTGCAAGAACATTATCTGAAAGAAAAAGCCGCCAATACGCTCATCATCCGTCTGGATATGAACCGCTTGAGCGATTATTCCGAATGGGAGTTCTACGAACTCATGTTGTTCAATATCATTCAAACGGTGGGACAAAGTGACAAAGAGGAACTGGCAAAACTCTCTGAAAGTTTTATGAAACGGTTTTTGCTGCCCGTGCTTGACCAGCCTGGAAACCCCATCAAGGTCTTGCGATTTCTGGAACTCACCATTTCAAACCTGCTTTTTTCTGATAATGATCTTTCCATTTGTTTCCTGTTGGATGAATTTGACGAAGCCTACCGCCGCCTGCCCACCAAAGTATTCGCCCACCTGCGCGGAATCCGTGATGCGCATAAAAACCGGCTATGCTATACGCTGCTGCTACGCAACCTGCCTTCCAGCCTGCGCCCCCAACTGAACGAACACGAGGGATTCTACGAATTACTCTCCCGCAACCAAATCGCCATCGGGCCGTACTCGCGGCAAGATGTCCATGCCATGCTCAAACAGTTGGAAGAACGGCACGAATACCCCCTGGCAGAAGCCCTGCGCGACAAAATCTACGAACTCAGTGGCGGGCACCCCGGCACCGTCCTGGCTGTGTTTACCAGCCTTCGCAAAACCGTTGAGGGCGTTCCCTATCGGTTCGACCCACGCTGGTTGGCTAAAGATGAAAACGTTAAAGAAGAATGCCGCAAGTTATTGGGAAGTCTTGAACCAGAGGAACAAGTCGGCATGGTCGAATTTGCCCAGGGCAACATGGCCGATGCCTCGCCATTCATCAAAATCCTGCGCATAAAAAAACTTCTCACCGCCGCCGAAGGTCACCAGGTGCCGCAAGTCTTCAGTCCCATTTTCGCCGCCTATTTGCAGAGCATTGACCTTGGCGAACTCAAAAAACGCGTGGCAAAAACTACCCCATAGAAGCCATGGCCAATCTTTGGGTCGTCCGCATCACTGTTTCCGAAACGGCTGAAAACCCTCGCCCAACGCCTCGTGCGCCGCGCCAACCACCATAAAAGCACGGTCATCTGCATCATTAACGATGTCTTTGAGCAATTGCACCTCCGAGCGCGAAATGACGCAATAAAGCACCGTGCGTTGTTCGCCAGTGTAAGCGCCCGTTGCGTTCAGGCGAGTTACGCCACGTTCCATCTCTTTCAAGATTTTGGCAGCGACCAAATCTGCCTGAGAGGTGATAATCAATGCCGTGCGCACCGTTCCACCGCCCTCCATCGTAGTATCGACGACCAGACCGCTCACATAGAGCGTGATAACCGCGTAGAGTGCTTCTTTCCAGCCAAAGATAAATCCCGCCCCAACGATGACGAGCGTATCAGTCATAAGATAGCTCTGCGTCATTGAGACGCCGCGATAGTGATTGAGAATGCGAGCGAGAATGTCGCTGCCTCCACTGGTGCCTCGTCCCCGGTACACCAGGCCATATCCAAACCCGGCCACCACCGCTCCATAAAGAGAATTTAACACAATGTCATCGGTGATTCCATGTACAGGGAAGAATGGCAGCCACAAGAGAGCATCAGCAAAAAAGGAATAGGTTGCAATGGCGAAAGCCGTGCGCAACATAAAACTACGTCCACCCAAAAAGCGCCATCCAAGCATGAAGAGCGGAATGTTACCGATAAATACCATCATGCCAATCGGCCAGCCAGTAAAATGATTGATAAGTTGCGAAACGCCGCTCACACCGCCCGAAGCGAGGTTGGCAGGAACAAAAAAAATGCGCAGGGCAACCGCCTGAGTGAGCGTACCAAACAGAATCAGGGAAAAATCCCGCAGGGTAGGCCAGTATTTTTTCATAAAATTATCCTATTCGTGTGAAATACCCCCTAATTATAATGACAAAACGTCCCGAAAGGCTTGCACCCTCCGGGACATCATTTCTCTATCGGCCATTCGGCTTGAACGCCTGGAATATCAAATTAAGCAGAATGCCTGCCACCGCGCCGGTTGCAATGGCCGGCCAACCATAGGGGAAGACATTTTGCAGCCAGGGCAGGGGCAAAAATCCGCCAGGAAAACCAATATGGCCGCCAATCCCAATCACCATCACAACCGCGCCAATCGCCAGGTTTTTCGGGTCAAACAAGTCCACCTTCTCCGAAATTAGCAGCGCAATCCCCTGCATTCCGATAACCCCAAACAGGTAGATAGCCAACCCCCCGCTGACCGCCGTCGGCACCGATTGAACCACGCCCGCAAGATGGCCGCTGAATGACATCAGGATAGCAATCATTCCTGCCGCGATGAGCGAAACGCCGCTGTAGTTGCGCGTGATAACCATCAGCGAATTATTTTCACCATAGTTGGTGCCAGCCGCGCCGCCCAGCAAACCGTTTATCATATCGCCAATTCCATCCAGGATAAGATTCAGCCCTACAAACTGGTTCAGGCCATATTTTGGTTTTTTGAGTTCCTCGGCCAGGTGGTCCACATACAGGCTAATCTGATACAGGTGCGCTGTGCTTTCGGGAATAGTTGCGATTGCCATCACGGAAATACTGATGATAGCCGTCGCGCTCAGCGCAGATGTAAAACTGGGAAAGGTAATATGCGGGGCCGTAATAAGTTGCGCGCCAGTGATAGCATCGTAGTTCACCATTCCCAGCAAAGCCGCCACAATGTAGCCGACAATCGCGCCCAGCAGGATGGGCAACATTCCAATGAACCCTTTTCCCTGCAAATAAACCGAAAACAGGATGGTAGAAAACAGGGTTACAAGCGCTACCCCCCACCACTTCAAGTCGCCGCCTTCGATTCCACCCGCCACACCAGAAGCCATATCAAGCGCAGCCTTGCCAAGCGCAAAACCGATAACCGCTGCCACCGAACCAGTCACAATGGGAGGCAAGACACGGTCGAGCATCTGCTTGCCGCCTGCAAAGCGGATGAGCAAGCCCACCAAAACATTAATAGCGCCTGTCACGACGATACCAGCCTGAGCCACGCTAATCAGCTCGTCACTCACCGGCTGTCCAAACGAAGCATTGGTCACAGCCAGAATGGCCGCAATGTAACTAAACGAAGAACCATAATAGAGCGGAATGAACTTCCCAATTCCGTAGCGTGAACCAAGCAGTGCCACGATAGTCGCCAAGCCTGAGGCCAGCAACACGGTGCTGGAATGGAATCCGACCAGCAGGGCTACCAGCACCGTCGCCGGGAACATGGTCAGTGCATGCTGGAACCCCAGCAAGACTATCTGCCCGATGGGTGGGACATCATTGGGCAGGTAACCCATCACTTTAGGATGACTTTCAACTTTCTTAGACATTGTTTCCTCCTGAAAATTTAAGAATGACCTTGCTTGTTGCCAGGCAACAGACATAAAAAAAGAGCCGCAAAACGCGACTCTTTTTACGACCAAAAACAGCAATGCAATCAACGCCAGATGGATAACAGGTCTTTTTTGGGGCGCATATTTGTGTAGACATTGCGCCCAATTCTACGCTGAACAGGAGACCTGTCAAGATGCGGTTTGATATTTTAAGGTTTGATTTCGGTGTCGGTGTTGTTCAGCCGCCGCTCGATTTTCTCAATCATCCCATCAATGAGATTCAAAAGATACTGTTCTTCATCGAGAGTCGGCCAGGCCTGTACTTGAGGAGCGGCAGTTGGCGATTCAGACGCTTCTGGCTGCGGGGTTGAGGTTTCCGGGGCCGGGGTGGCAGTCGGCAACAGTTCAACCCGCACTTGCGGTGCAGGCAGAGTCACCGCAGATTTGGCATCGTCAGTGCTTCCACCAGAACCACAGGCCGCCAGGCAAAGCCACCCGGTCAGGAAAAATGCGAGAAAAGCAAGGTTTCGCAACACCCATCACCTGATAATTTTACTCAGCATGTCCCAACATCCAACGTTTCCAGGCATGAAATTCTTGCTTCAAAATACTAATGGCCTTCAGCAAGTCGAGATGCGTTCCCTTCAGGTTGGTCCGTGCTTCCAAAATGGTTTGCGCAGCCAGTTGACGGTCAAGAACGACATAGAAACCGTTAAAACCAGCATTGCGGCTAAAAAAGCTATTGGTATACACGCGCGCCGCCTCGGCTTTGTTAATATCGCCGTAAAAAGCCGTGAGCGCAGTTTCCAGACGGGTCACATCACGGCCCTTCTTCTTGTAGAAATCAATCACGGTCTGAAATTGCGCAGCCAACTCATACGAATCGCGGATGACAATCGCTTGACTGTCATACCAGGCGCGTATCTTCTGATACATTTTGGTCAGGTCGGCATTCGAAACTTTTCCCAGGCCCGGAATGGGCTTGGGCGGGTCATCCTCGGCAAAAACCGGGGTCGCAGTCGCCAGTAGCATGGTCATCACCATCAGCAAAGCCACCAGCGGGCCAATCAGGGTCTTGAAATTCAGTGTTTTGGGCATTGTGGCCACCTTTCATCAGTAATAATTTATATGCGAACGAAATTCCGCATCAACCTTAAGTATTCAGGCAAATTATAGCATGTCCTGACAAGTGAATTTTATCCCCTGCTTATCCTGTTCTTGTTCCCAGCCAAACTGCCGCGGCCGACGTAAGGCCGCCCAGAAAAGTTCCCCAGGCCATATCCACCACCGTCATCAGAAGCGGCCAGCCCGCCAGGGTTGCCAGATTGGTCAGGTCGTAGGTAGCATACGTCACCAGCCCAAAGAACGCCCCACGCAAGGCTGCCTTTGTGGTCTGACCATCGCGGATTCCTGGCCCGGTCACAAATACCACCATCCCGGCGATGAACAACAGATAGAACAGCACTGCCGCGCCCCAGTTGGGACTCTCCGCCATGAGAAACCCGATTTGAGAACGGTAAAACGCCGGCGCAAACAGCCCCAGCCAGAGGGCGTCGAGCAGGGTAAACGGAATTAAGGTAAGCAGGTAGGGTTTGACGATGAAAAGCATTTTATTTATATAGACGGTCATGTTGCCGTTACGGTTCCCTTTGCTTTTTTACTCACTCGCGGTTTCTTGACTGTTTCCTTTTTCTCGCCCGCCGCCTTTTTCCGCGTTACCCGTTTTTTCTTCACTTCCACAACTTCTTCCTTCACAGGCGGGAACATTTCATCGAACTTTGCTTGCATGGACTCCACGCCTGCGCCATTCAACGACTCATAAATTTTTTGCCACTGCTCCCCCCCCACAAAGTGCCAATCCAGAAAGGCGTGGCACTGGTAAGCATGAAGGATAAAGAACAGGCCCTTCTCCCAGATTTCGGCGCAGGAGCGGATGTATTCCAGGTGAGTGGTGTAATCGCGGAAGATGGCATAGCCTTCTTTGGGCAAATCCAGCCCTTCGGCAAGCGTCCGCTGAACAATTCGGCCGCTGGATTTGTCCATGAATCCAACCGAAGTCTTTACCCAGCCCGCCGTGTGCGCGTATTTGTTGTGATATACCACCATACCGCGCTCCTGGCCGAAGCGGTTGCTGTGCGCAAAGACATCCTCGTTCACATGCCCACCCTCTACGAAGAAATCGTAGAGCAGGAAGTTGTCCACTTCAGCAAAGATATAACGCTTGTGCAGGAGCGGGAAAATCTTCCACTCGTGGCCATGAATGAGGCCTTCGTTGGGCCATTCCTCCCACTTCGGGCGGCGAAATTCCATGCCATATTTCTCGCGGTAGCCCTCGAACTGTCCATGCCCGAACATCGGCAGGCCAGGCAGGGTCGCCATCATCGTCGCTACGCCAAAATATTTGTCACCATCGCCAAATTGTTCAATGGCAGTCTTTTCATCCGGGTTATTCATGAAGTTAACGTAACGCTTCATGATTTGTGGGTCGAACTCCAGCGTGTTTTTCATCACCGCGCGGTATTTGGCGTTGTCTTCATCACGCATCATGTGCATGAAAGCGGAGTTGTAAACGCGGTGCATCCCCAGCGTCCGCACGAAGTAGCCCTCCATCAGCCAGAAGGCTTCGGCCAACAGCAGGGTATCGGGCGCTTCGGCAGCCACCCGGTCCACCACCTCGCGCCAGAATTCTTCGGGGATGAGCGCATCGAATTCGGCGCGGGTCAGGCCGTGTTCGGCGCGCGAGGGGATGGCCCCGCCCGAACCTGGCTCCGGGAACCACAAACGCTGAATGTGCTTCTTGGCAAGCGTCATGGCCGCATCAAAGCGAATAATCGGGAAGTTGCGTGCCACATGCAAAATAG